>Ga0160421_1000075_pt1 | contig 66449 bp, 53 predicted proteins | sample TAMARWmetagpilot_FD_108195 | JGI IMG/M metagenome (GOLD analysis project Ga0160421, IMG submission 108195) | Phycosphere-associated microbial communities from TAMU algal ponds, Corpus Christi, Texas, USA - TAMU ARW-7 10/27 metagenome pilot | ecosystem: Engineered > Artificial ecosystem >... | reverse complement strand
GATGTATTTGGACATTCAACTGTCCAGTCACCAATCCAAAACAATCATTGTTGCAATCTAAAACCAATCACACATGATTAGTTTTGGCCAACTTGCCTTGGGTGTCATGACTCAAGGCATGCGCGCAATCGCGCAATGCGGTACTCAAAACCAACTTTCCAGTTGACAAAATATGTCGGGGTCTATAACTTGAAGGTCAGTCTTGAGACTGACGATTGATTCAACAGCTGACAAAGAGTATTTAACAATGAAATGGATCTTATCATTCTCATCTTATCAGTTTGTTCCTGACGTCTGAATCTAATATTCATGGCATCAATTTTTGCGACCAGCGCTGACATCGTATCTTTAAGAAACTGGTTGTACATTTCAATCTCACCAAATTTAGGATGACCTCTTCATATTTAGAGAGATTATCTATACTGGTAGTCGTATTTGTACAGGCCTTCCAGTACCTCAATGAGAGAGCACGACCAACAATTTCTCGTTCAAAGTCATAGATACTCGGAGCGCAACGGAATAGCTTTCGAAACCGAAACGATACATTATAGACATGGTACTTTATCAAAGGAAATGAGTGGTTATTCATTGACATTCTATTTGACAGATAAATGGCCTTACAGTTAGCTCAGAAACATTCCCCCAGAAGCACGTTGCTTAATTCGGAGAACCACTGCTGGTACCGTTCGAGCTTCTCGCTTCAAATTCGCTCATGCTCATTTTGTTATTTGGAGTTGCCTTGGTGTTAGTTTACCAGCGGATAATAAAGGATTATAGGATCGCTGGGTTGTCTTCGTTGCATGTTGACTTTCAAACGCGTTTTTGAAAGAACAGGCAGACAGACTATTGGCCAGTGACGGTTAGTGGACTGCCCGAAGTAGTAGACCTACGGTGTAGTAGTTTGTCCAATCCAGTTTTCTTTCAAGTCCATGATGGCTCTCCGCTTACAGTCAACAGTAAGGACAATTCCTTTTTAACTGCAAAAGCAAATTTTACCGCCCTTCAATCATTTAGCACCGCGAACCTGATGCAACATATTGTAAGGTTCAATAACATTTCCTGATTTATCTTGGCTACTCATTGCTTGACACCGACTACCAGTCGCAAAAAGTAAGTTTACGCATATTCTAGGAAGCAGCTAAGGTGGGCGAGGCTAATATTTAAGCTTCTGTTGTAAACTTGTAAACCTGGATTATTCATTTGCTGTAGCAGGAGGTCTTCTATGCATTGTAAAGATGAGCTGGATTGGCTTACAACTGTCCGTTTTGCGAGTAGTGGTCATCCTTGTCGTTCGACTTGCTCCAGGGATTCTTAAGCTCTTCGTGGTGATCGACATCTGGGTTGCTGTACTTGTCCATGCGTTCCTCCTTACTACCGCTGTGTTCACGCCGGCTCTTTAACAACTCTTGCTGTGCTTCCCACATCTCGTCGTGCTTGTCCTGGCCTCCGCGTTGGCCCTTCCAGCCTTCCTGATTCTGACCAGCTTCACCAGTCATGGAAAGGCCGAGAGTTGGACGCGAAAGAGAAAAGCTTGGGGTGAAACCTTGCGTTAGAGAAACGCAGGCAATAAGAGCAAGGATGGTTGCGATGATCGTCTTCATGGTTGGCTGCCTGTGATGTTAGGTGGAAATTTGTCTACCGCAATAATTCTGATATTGTGAATCGGAAACGTGTTCCGACTAACTTGCCATTAAAAGCCCACGACCTGCACCGACACACAACGAGATTCCAAGAGCTGTCATCAAATTGGAGTTCCAATTCTCGATCGTCTTAGGAATGGCGGATCGCTTCGCATTGAATGTATCTTTGTCTCCTTTTCTTTCGACAGCGATCGTAAGAAATCTAATGGCATCGGGAAATTAATGTTAACTGTAAGCCGATTTGATATCGAGTTTGGCAACAGGCTCTGAACCAGAGCAAGAAACAGATATTGTCAAACTGTAAGCGAAACCCGTTCTCTATGCAGGAACACTACCCGACACTATCTAACTGTAAAATATGCTTTGATCGATCGTCGTTTGTCGTGGCACTTGGATTTTCGTAGTCCTCGGATTGTCACAGGTTCTGCCCGAAATGTCGATTCCAATATCGCGGCTACTCGTTGCCCAAGCAGGACAGCTTGGAACAATGAACAGACTAACGTAAAAAACATTGCTTTTGATGGCAAAGCAATTACCGATGCATTTCTATCGGAGTCCGGCCCCTTTTAGCCGCTTACAGTTAGCCGCAGGACAAACAGAGATTGCAGGTGTACATCCTGGCCCTTCAAAAACATTCTCTCTGCTATTGATCGGATTAGTGGTTGCCGCTATTTTACGGCAAGAATCGGGAAACGTCACTTGTATTGCAATCGCATTCCGACAAAGTGCATATTTTGAAATCCGGTTTCCTAAGCCACTCCGCACGGTAAAAGCGTGGCGGGCTACCAGACGAAATTCCCAATCTACCTATGCTGTTGATTGAGACTGTCAATTGACTGGTAGCTTTCATCTTAGTACAATGCTCACTATGGATCTTATCATCCATCAACTTCCTGCTAATAGCAAACAAATTGGCAGACACATGGTAATCTAGTAGGTTTAGGTGTACAAAAATACAGGGTGATATTATATAGATCGCTGGGAAAAGTTTGTAAGGTATGCGCTTTCTCGCAAGTGAGAGCCCTTTTCAAATTTGAGTCTTGCTTACAGGTAGGGTCGTAGCCTTTCACGGGAAGAGTCGCAGCAAGATCGAAAGCATTTTCGAACGCTGGAATACATTCGTATCGAATGATCTGAAAAGAAGGCGACGCTTTGTCTGCTGTTCACTGTATAAAAACACTCTCTATTAGCATGGCAACATTGTTTCAACTAAACATTTAAAACAGACCTTGCCTCTGTAAACTTCGCAGCGCGGAAGAGAGTATAAACTCTGGTGGACGGGGGTCGGGTGAGGATTCCTTGCCCCCACTCATTTGTTTCCCCCCATTGCACAATGGTTCGTTCCGACGATGAAAGTGATTTCGATCAGAACGGGGAGCCTCCAATCAATCCTTTCAGTGCTTCTAACTGCGAACCCCATTCCTCTGCTGCGTCTGCACTGAAAGAAGATTCGTTTCAACTTTCTGAGCGAAGTGCTGCCATTGTTCGAGCCGCTAAAGCTGCGGGACACAAGCGATCGGATTCGATGCTCTCCGGGGACGATGACAGCGATTTCGGGGAAGCTTCGTCTACAGATCGAACCGGACGAAACGCTTCGTTTGCGTACATGGAAGAGGCTTCTATGGAAGCATCGCTGCTAAATCATCTGTCGGAAGACGCTTCGGCTATGGAGAGCACTCGTGGGGGGACGCTACGGCCAATGGTGACGAAATTATCTCCAAGTGGAAGACTAGGTCGAAGGCGAACAGAAAGTCTATCATCTGATGAGGTATTGGTGGGAGGAGATCTGGAAGGAATAAGAAAAGCTCCCAGCAACGACCTTGACGCAAGCTATGTAGAAATGGACTTTGCTCTTGGAGACGCGTTGCCGTCGCCTTATGACACAAGCGAAACATTTCCGATAAGAGAAACTTCGTTGATGACCTCCACTGAAATAGACGATAATGGACCAAAGAACGTACAAGCCAAAGCCCCTGTAGTGGTTGATATCGGCCAGATCGGAGTTCCGAATTCTTTGTCCCCTTCGTCGTTGGAACCTACATACGAGATCCTTAAGGCGTATCGGATAATTGATGACCGTACTGTCAGTGATGATATTTTGCCCGGAGCGGAGGCAAAAGTACTCTGCAGCCTTTTTGATGGTTTTTGCTGTCCACCTCTGGAGCTCGACTCGGCTCGAGCAATTCTGAAGATGGAAATGAGTCGAATCTATTCCAAAGACGTCTCAATTCCAATTCCCGAACAACCCGTCATACAAATGTTGGAAAAAGATAATCGTGTTGTTTCTTTACTATTATCGGGAGTTGAACCAAGTCCCGCGATACTGCAACTTCCACTGCATTTTGCTGCTTCCTTTTTGCGAATTCTGGTTCGATTGCTTACACATGAAACAGACCCAGAATACAATCAAACTTGCTTTTTGATTGAAAAAGACGTTTTTATTGACCGTGGCAGCCTAGAGTCACCACCAGTACACCCAGACCACTTTACTTCTCGACCACATATGCTCTATAGCTCAGCTCGATTTCAATGTGTGAACGCGTGGAAGGCTCAGAAGAGAGAGCTTGTTTCAGACTCACAAATTGCTGTAGAGAAGGTTTTAGATATATGGGAACAAGCAGCGGCAACGCCATCGTGTGCATTGTTGCTGGGACCATTGGGACGACTACTAGGTGTCCTAGGGGCTGCTGGGGTCAACGCAAAGACGATTCGGCGTGTTCTGGATCTGGGACAGGCTCTAGAGCTGCCCATTCTTGCACGAGTCTCAATCGTTCGGGCGCTGACGACAGCTGCTACGGGCTCATCGCGTTCATTGATACTCCCTAAACTTCCACCCGAGAATTTCTTTCTGTTTGGTCAGCGTGGGTTGAAACGAAAAATTTCAGGGTTATCAACTTGGCCGTTTCGAAATGATTTCGGAGTGGCGGTCTGGTTCCGTGCCGAGCACTTTGGCTCCTCTTCAAATGTAACTTTGATAAGCGCCAGGTCGGATGATGGAGGTGGCATTGAAGTAAGCCTCGTCCCACTTGACGAGAAGACGAATGATGTTTGCACCGTCTCAGTTTCGGTATTCGACTCTGGAAATGGAAACCTAGTCGCCCACAGTGTGAAAGTTAGTGCTTGTGTCCTCCTGCCAAGAGTTTGGTACCACCTGGCAGTTAGACATACTCGATCGCGACTCAAGGGTGTCTTTTCGCTTTCAACTCGACAACAAGTGTCGATAATGGTTGACGGGAAGGTGATGCTTACCGCACCACTTCCATTTCCAAGGATTTCTGACTCCGATTTCGAGAAGGAGTCGATTTTGCAGTCAAGTCTTCGGAGGGTAACTTTGCGATCGAGCTTGAACTTAACTCTTGAATTTGGATCTCAGTTTGACGGACAAGCTGGAACAGTATATATATTTAATGACACCATCTCCGATGCCTCTTTTCGTACTCTTTTCGAGCTCTCCGGTGGAAGTTCAGGCGCTCTCAAGCGATCTTCGAGTCGAAAAAACCGCTGGGATTCACGGCGCAGTGAAATCGTTCGAAAGTCAAAAGCGCTCGATATGAAGACATTAAATGATGAAGCCGACGAACTTGTTGTTAGTCAACGAAAGAAATCAGGTTCTCGGCAAAAGGAGATGAAAGCTCGAGTAGTCGATCTTCTTGAAGCCGACGAAATAGACGACAATGAGCTAGCCCTCGAGTTGCAAAATCCTTCATTCGGCTCCAAAATCTTCGTTGTCTGGGACCCAGAAAGAGTAACTGATTCTTGTTTAGCAATAGAGCTACACGTAGGTGCACATGTTCAGCTGGAACAGGCATATCGGTGGTTCTCTAATTCTGCGCAAGACGTCATATCTTATCTTGGTGGCATGCAGCTAAGTGTTCCTCTCTTCCGGTCTCTTTTGTCAGATAGGGCTACGGTTACTCACGAGTCGCAGCGCTTAGAACTGGCGTTCGGATACTCGCTTCAGAGCCTTGTGGATTTGATATCGTCTTGCGTGAAAGATCACGATGAAAACGCAAGAGAACTACTTCGGTGTGGAGCCCTGGACGTGTACGAGCATGTCTTAACTACCTGCCGAAATTCGTTTTTAAGCAAACCAGACGAAGGATCTGTGTTTCAAGCACTGAATTCGAACGAAACAATTGCCAATTCATTCGTTTTGTCGCTTCTTCGACTGCGATCTTCTTGTGAGCACTATGTTGGCCTCGAGGCGAAAATCTTTTCTAGATTTTTGTTCAACTTCGGACTTTGGATCGGGACATCGACAACCGCATCCGCTCTCGACCTTGCGTTACTTCCGATTCTTGCCATATTAACAAGATCTAACGGTGAAAAAGTCAGGGATTGCCTAGGCTCGAAATATATCGTGCAAGGACTCTGCGAGTTGGAGGCGAAGGGCAGTACAAGCATTGAAGTAAACGAAATAGCTGCCAGCAAAATTGACAAGAAAAATCTGTTCCTTGCAATGCTGTTTGACATTCTCGTGATCGGAACGTCCCCTCGTGAACTTGCCCCATTTCTAAATTTTCTTTCGTCTATCCTAGACGCTCAGCGATGGGAGACGATTCCAAGCGATGGTGGTACCAACGATCCACATTCTTCACTTCAAGCATATACAAAACGCTTGGCAATCGATTGTTCCATTGTTCTCTTTATGCTTCTTCAAGTCCGACCACCAGTCAATGGCCTTTACATGAGTCTTGCTCATTGCTGTGGAAGCGTTCAAGGTGGCGCTGCGTGGATTTTGAGCAGTCTAGTGAACTCAACTGATGACAACATTCTCAGTTTGGGCGTGCGCTCAATATGCTCGTACTTGGAACTCGCTTCGAAAGGTCCGGATTCAGGCCTAGCGTTTGGTCCTATTCTACCCTCCGAGCCGGAGGCGGCCTCCGGGACAGACGTTTCTTCGTCCGTTAGGCGAGGGGCAAATAGGATGGCTCAAATTGCCAAGGGGATCGCTGCAATGGGCCCAACCGGGTCTAAGGGAACTTCTCTGTATCCAAAATTGACCGCTAGAGTTATTTTCAAGCTGTTATGGCACCTGCTAAGAAGCCATCGCTTTCATCTGGGGCCAAAAACAAGGGTAGCTCTTCTATTTTGGATCATGAATGGCAACAATTTGACGGTTTCGGCAATTGGATCTATTGGGATTCTTAGAAGATATTTTGTAACTGAGGATGCCATATCTGGATACCAAATTTCGTTCATTTGGGCAGAAAAGAAACTCTTGGAAGTGGAGAATATTGGCGGGCATGCCATTCAAGATGCTTTGGCCGTTGGGACTGTGCTCCGGCTGCTTCGTTATCTGGATAGTCGGGTGAAAGACCAATGGCTCTCCGATCTGTTAGATCTTGCCCGCGGCAATAGAAAGAGTTTAACAGTGTTGGCATCGGTCAGTGATTGGGAAGCAAGCTTATTTCACCTCGCGTCGGAAACTCTCGAAAGTTTTGTAGCTGCCCAAAATCAGGTTGATTTTGAATCTAAAACAAAATCGGAGGAATTCAACGCAACGACCACGGAGCGATCTGACAATATGTCTACAGAGCTGTCATTTGTTTTCCATGAGCAAAACAGCGACTCGCTTGATGCTCTGAGAAGCCGATTGGACACATGCATTGATTTATATGCGACTCTGTTAGGTCATATACTTCGAGAAGGAGGAAACAAAGTACGTCCTGTACCGTGTTGCTTTGCTAGTAATTCCCCACCTCACCGTTCCAAATCTAGGCTCTTTCTGCTCTAGAAAACGTGTCCGCTTTGGAAAGGGTGTGTGTCAACGGACACACTGTCCTTCTCCTTCTTCTAAGTAGCTTATGTGCAAATGTGTTTGAAAACGGAACTCTGCTCGAAATCGGGTCAATTAGCGCCGAAGATTGGCACGATGTCGATCTCGAAGCAGAGAGCCTTCCATTGAAACAGAGCGCTCGCCTGGTAACTGACGCTATCTTGTCAAACGGGATGAAGGGGTTGGACATGACAACAGCTGTCCGCAGCTGGCGATCTTTAAGACATTTGACCGAGGTGGTAGTTGCTCTAGCCACGAAGAGCGGGTGCGTAGATTGCGAATGGTAATGTTCTGAGATGCTTCATCAAACGTCTCATTGTCCTTTTTCGACATCAATTGTAGCCTCGGCGTCGCTAGCCTCTTTGACTATAGCAGTCAAAAAGCATCTGCAGTGGACATCGTTTCCAATGGACTTCACGGAATACATTTGCCTGAGTCGAAGGTGAAGGGTATCTCGGCTTACGAATATGGTGACATGGTGAAAGCAATAAGAGAAAGTGCGCTAGATGGGGCTGAGAAAGGACAAGATATAGACCGGAGATTATGTGTCAATATCGCTGCTCAAGTTTTAACTCTGTTAGACGCTTTCATTTTTCCTGATTCGCTTGATTCGTCGCTTCCTGCGTCCCATATTCACGGTCTCGCTTTGGTTCGCAGCTCCGAACCCAGACTAGGTCCGTCGCAAGGGACACTGCTCGCATCGACGATTCGATTGTCTTTGATACTTCTCGCTGTATTGGAACCGAGCAGCGTTAAGCTTTTGCAGTGCGCGAGCCGATTAAAGTGTCTCTTGTTTTGGGCTCTGGAACTTGTGCGAGAAGAACCAAGTTTGTCTGAGGTTGTGGTCCAGGGAAATATGGCGATGGTTGACAGGCTTCTTTTGGCTACAGTCCTGCATTGCCACAGAGCGCTTGGGCGCTGCTCCGCGTTGCTCATAGAAGTCGAATCCAGTCCTTTCGAAACGTATTTTGCATCCCGAGAGGACCAGAAAAGACACCACCGTCGCCTCTTACGTGTTTCTTTGGAGTTAAGGGACATTGCATCCACAGTTTTTCGAGGTCGCAACCATATTCTGAAGAGTTCCCTGTCACCTGCAGCGTATGGCGATCTTCAAGCCAGCCTCGAAGGAGACCACAGAATTCATTCAAAGGAAGGTGTTGTTAGAGAGTTTCTCTGCAGTCGATGGGTGACGCAGTATCAGGATATAGAAACAAGAGCAGATATTGCTGTACCTGAGCAAGCTACGATGGGTACAATAGCACTAAATAGCGAAGGACCTACGGTGCAGGGATTCATCGTAATTGAAAAGTTAGCGCAAGAGGCCGAAGCAATTGTCGTGGACTATGAGAAAGCCCTGCACAGTTGCTTTGAAAGCTATCTTGAAAGTCAAAGGAAATGGGCGGAAACGGACGCTGTGCGTGACTTGGAATACGATGGCGATACAATCACCTCGCGATTGTCCGATCGACATGATAGTGCTATTGCAGAGCTGACAAAGGCCAAGTCTCGCCGTCGCAACCGCGCCGAGCTTAGATGGCATCGTCTCGAGCGGAAAGTTGTTGAACCATGGAAGCTAGCAGATCATTGGAAGCTAGCGCAATATAGCGATCCAATCGGTCGCCGGCTTCTTATGGTTCAAAACAGATACTTCGACTCACACAAGGATGCGAGCTACGAAGTATCTTTGGGAAAGGAACGTGACAGGGAAGAAGAGTATCGCTCATCCGTCCGTCTTGAGAGAGAGAAGAAAGATCTGGCTGAAGTGATGCGTCGCAATGCTGATGCATTTATCGTTGAAAACCCTGTAATGGATTGCGAACCTGTCGAAGATGATACGATGCACGCTGTGAGTGACAGCGAAGGTTCCACCGATCTGGAATTGGTTTCAGACACTGAATCGAACGATGTGTTTGGCAGGAAAGACGCTGATGACACTTCGGCGAATTCAGATGGGAATCCCGATGAAGTCCAACGTGATGAGGAATGGGACAAGATCGGAGCCAGCGATATTGATAATATTGGTGCGGACGGTGATATCGATGGCTGGGCGAAGATATTTATGTGGTCAGAAAGCGAAAGCGTTGTCGCTCGATTTGAAAATGTCATGCTTATTGAGCTCCGTAGTTACACAGAAGGAAAGGTTCTGTTGACAAATCACGGTATATACTTTCGTCAGATCAGCGACGAAATGAATGTAATGACCAAGGAACCGCTGGGAATGGACGATACTGGACCCTCAGAGACAAAAGATCGACGCTGGAGACTGTGTCGCCTGTCGGAAATTCAGGGTCGAAGATACATGCTTCGACAGCAAGCTCTGGAAATGTTTTTTGCAGATGGACAAGAGCTTTTCATCAATTTTCCTGCGGGTGGAAAAGACAGAGATCGATTTTATGCCAAGATACGAAATAGCTGCAAGGTAAGCGGTTGATGCAAAATACAGTTCTATCGAGACGCCAACTTACAGGCCAGCATATTCTTGTAGATTCCCATGCTTTGCTCTCCCAAGTCATTGAACCCCCGTGTAATTTTTCGAAGATCGAAGCTCATGGATCAATGGAGGAAGCGAAAGCTATCGAATTTCGATTATTTAATTGCACTAAATAGGCTGGCTGGAAGAAGTTTCAACGACATTACGCAGTATCCAGTCATGCCGTGGATACTTGCCGACTTTACCAGCGACAACATTGATTTATCAGACTCCAGAGTTTATCGCGACCTTTCCAAACCGATTGGAGCTTTAAATCCCGATCGCCTCGCTCAACTACTGGAGCGCTACAAGGATTTAGAGTTGTTTGGGTTTACGGAAGCAGAAAAGTTTCTTTACGGAAGCCACTACTCGTCTCCAGGAATAATCCTTCATTTCTTGATACGACAGGAGCCCTTCACTTCTATGGCTATTGATCTACAGTCGGGAAGATTCGATTGTCCAGACCGTCTATTTTTCGACATTGCCGCTTCGTGGAATAGCTGCATGACGTCTACCTCGGATATGAAGGAGCTCATTCCAGAGTTTTTCTGTCTCCCAGAGATGTACCTCAACACAAACGAATTCCCCTTGGGACGGACGCAGAACAATAGACTTGTCGACAAAGTTGGCCTCCCGCCATGGGCTAAAGGGTCGCCTCACGAATTTATTCGAATTCAACGACTTGCTTTGGAATCCGAGAACGTGTCGCGGAATCTTCACCAATGGATAGATTTAATTTTTGGCTACAAACAAAGGGGGCCCGAGGCCGAAGCCGCGCACAACATTTTTCATCATCTCTCTTACGAAGGATCCGTCGACCTGGACAAAATTACGGATGAAATTGACCGACAGGCTGCCGAAAGTCATATACAGAACTTTGGGCAGACTCCTTGCCAGTTACTTACAGATTATCCTCATCCAGCCCGGTATACTGCCGAAGAGTCCTGGACACCGCTTCTACCCTCCGCCAAAGTCCGCAAGCTACGATTTTATACCCCGTCCAAACAGTTTGCCAATAAAAGGAGCGAATACGCGAAAGGCACTTTGACAAAAGTGCACGTCTTCTCCGATACAATCCTTGCCGTATACAGCGACATGAGTGTTGGCACATACCGATGGTTCCCGTCCGCGGGTCCTAACAATCGACTACGTATGGACAAACTACGCGCGCCGGTGGGTCGTTCATCAAGCACATCCCGGACGGCCACGAAGCGCGGTTCCGTAATTCCACCAACTTCCGCTGACACCACCAGCATCTTGTCCCCATCGAGCACCTCGTTTGCGGTATCGCTCGGCGGTCGGGCCAAGGAAGAACTCCGCCGAAATTCGATAGCCTACACTTCGCGTCTCATGTCGGGGTCCGATCTTACTTTGACAGGAGCGGAAGCCTCGGCTCTTCTGGTAAGCTGTGGATACTGGGACCATGGCGTTCGCGTTCACGGTTTGGACAACAATCTTAGAGTGTTGGCCACCGAGGCCGGTGGTCACCGTGGTCCCATACTATGCTTGGCCGTTGCTCAGGATGATGCACTCATGGTGACGGGAGGTGAGGATTGTACGTGTCGCGTATGGGTGGTTGACCATTCCGACCTGGCCGTGGCACTGTCTGACGGATACGTACAAACCGCACTGGGATCTGCCAATACTGGCGAAAGTGTTTTAAGTTGCTGTCACGTCCTGTGGGGCCACGAAACGCCCATCACTTGTGTGGCTTTAGATTCTGCCCTAGACGTGGTGATTTCGGGTAGTAGAGAAGGCAAGATTTGCGTGCATACGTTGCGTCGGGGTGAATTCGTCCGTTTCTTCACGCCCCCCGTATCCGGCGGCACCCCGCCGGCCATCGCACGCGTGGCGCTGCACCCCACAGGAACCGTCGTGGTACACGCGCGGGACCAGAGTTTGCACGCCTTTAGCGTCAACGGCGTGCGATTGGCGAGCGTCAACGCTGGCGAAGAACTGTACGACCTGCAATTCTGTAACGAATTTGTCGTGACGGGCGGGACGCGGGGTCAAGTGTGTGTGCGATCTTTGAGCGACCTCCAAATCCAATCCGTGGTGGACTTGTCTCGGCACGGACCCGTACACTGTTTGGCTTTGACGAATCCCGAACTCAACCCGATTCCTCAATTCCTTTTCGTTGGCAGTGCCGACGGAATGTTAACCATCGTGGACGTGGATCCAACTCAAGAGCAACAACACGTATCCGACGCAGTGGTGACTTTATAATACAATGATAAGCTCCGATAGTGTTTCGTCGACCATTCGGGACCAGCCGTCCACGTTTTTGTCTTTGAACTAAATGGAATGCAATTGGACTACTGACGTGAGACGACGCAGCATCGCTCCTAGCTGCATAGGTGTAGACGGTTGGCAACTCGACACCCATTGTGAGTCTAACAGTAAATCGTCGGATTGTGGTATGGTAATTTCCTAGCTCGTAACGAGGGAACCCAGTTTTCAATCTGGCCTCCAGAATCTGGAATGAGAAAAGTTGCAACATTTTCGTGTATTCGCACAATTAAATCTGAAAAAAATGTAAGTCTGTCAGATTCCTACGTTCACTCTGACGTTCCAAGTAAGTCTGTACAACCCGGACGTACTGACAGAAGCCGCATCCGATGATGCGCTTCTCGTTGTCAGGTCTAGTCGGTCCTGGCAGTCCAACACGACCACAACAACAACGGATCGAGTGACTCCGTATAGGTAAATTGGCGACGGTCTACTTTTTCCCGACTCGTCCACTCACCGTCGCACGCACCCGCATTGGCACAAACGCGCAGGAACAAACCGAATCCAAATCACCGTCATGCCGAAGCTTTTCCTGGTCGCGTTCGCGACCCTGACGGCCGTCCGTTCCACCGCGGCCTTTACCGTCGTCCGGTCGCGCCGCACGGCGACGACGACGTTATCGGCTTCGCGTCGCGACACTCTCACGTTCACCGGTACAGCGGTCGCTACCGCGCTGTGGGGTGGTGAACGTCCGGCGCACGCCGACATTGACTACGCCCGGGTACAAGATTTGCTCGGCAACGTGGAAGCCACGTCGCCGCAATCGTACGCTGCGCCCGGAGCCCGCCCCAAATGGCTCGAAGAGCCGACGGAAGACTTTAAACGGAACGAACAAAAGGCGACGGAGTTTAAACGCGCCGCTCTGCAGCGGAAACAAGAATTCCAGGCTATTCTGGATCGCTTTCAGGAGGAACCCAACGACGAGACCATCCTGGCGTCCGATTTGGACGATCTCCGACGACGCGTGAAACAGAACGGCGGCTTGCCGCAGGGGATTAGTAAAGAAGATACGGTGAAACAAATTCGCCGGCGCAAAGCCCGGAAACCACGGTACTGGCCCACGCAGGTGGAAATTGCCTATCAAGACTTGGTGAGCGAAATTCTGTACCAGCAATCGCCCAACACCGACCGGGATATGGACAATCCGATGTAACGGTTCAGAACGACAGTGCGTGTACCGGAGCATGGTTGGCAGACGTCACGCTTGCTTGGGCTCCGAACATCGCTACAACGTCACGATACGAACGTAGCCTTTCCGTTGTTGAAGGTTCGGCTACCACGATCTACAGTTACCGATAGGCAACGCACGGAACCAAAACAAGCTAATACCAACAGAACGAAACGTAGAAAACAACTAGTACTGGTGAATTAAAAACAGAGCCCGGTGTAGGAGTGTGTCGTGGTTGACTCGCTTAGGCCGTCTTTTTGGACGCGACTGGGGATTGGGTGCCAACGTAGCGTCCCACAAAGAACTGCAGAAAGAGAAATAGATAGGATCCGTACATGACAAAGGCGGCGGTGTTGTTTTCCCGTTTAATTCGACAGGATTGGTGGTCGGCGGCACGTGCCGAGTAGTAAAAGCCAAGGAGGGTGACGGCGACGCCCACGACCATTTGCGATATTTGCATAGTCGTGACAATCATGGGATTGAGCCAACGGGGTCGGGCTCGGATGGCCATGAGAAAGTAGTATCCGTACATGGAGGCGTGGACGGTGTAGTTCATGACGACAAAGAAAATTCCCGGCGGGGATTTGGTGACGTAACTGTGCCAGCAGTAGAGGAGGACCGTAATGTGATGGTACCAGTGTAAGAAGATGAGTTTCTTCTTGTTGACAATGATGAATACTGTATCAATGAGTTCACTGGAAAGGGGTATAAAGGCCAGCAAGTGTCAGTATCTGTGTGTGTGTGTATGTATATATGTGAGTCCACCACCGCCCCACACATGTCTGGCAAAAAGAAACGTACGGGAATTTGGACAGAATAAAGAGTTGTACCCACAATCCGGTGGATCCGGATCCGTAGGTGGCTTGCGGATTGGCGCAGAGATTTTCCCGGAGCGTGAGCGTCGCGAGGTTGTGTACAAGCTGGGGAAAGGTCCGGAGCATGCCGACGAGGGAAAAGAGGGCCAGAAAGAGATTCCAGGCCGCGAGGGAGGTCCGCGCCCGGAGTGGTTCGCGTGTGCGAAAGTAGGCCTGTCCCGCCACCATCAAGAGTCCGTAGAGTAGGCAGGCGCCAATGGGAACCAACGGATGCGCTTCCATCCATTGCGACACCGGAATCGGGTCGTAGTACTTTTCCACACTGCCAGGGAGGAACGAAACATCCAGACCAAACGTGTCAAGTGTGAGACCAAGGAATCGTGAGTATCCGACGGTATATATATATATATATGTGTGTGTGTGGATGTACGTAAAACTCCCAGTGTCTAGGGGGGTCGATAGCGTGACTTACGACAAGTAGAATCGATCCAGTTCGGGATGAACACAAGTGAATTCTTGGTAGGCTATACCCTCGCCATTGTAGGCTAGGCAGGAATCTTCTTCGGCGAACATCGTGCGGCAGGCAATGCGAGAAAAAGACAAAGCTGGTACGAAAGTCAAGGAAAACGAATTCCGAGTTAGGCAGGTGGTGATGTGCTGTTGGGTGATGTGGGGGACCAGAAAGAGCGTTCGTAGTTTCCAATTACTGGTCAATGGACTCGTTGTGTCTTGGCCACACTTTCCAACTAAAATTGTGCCGAGAGGACCGTCGAGACGGAGACGAGACGGGTGGGTGGATGCGCCTGGGTAACGACCCCGAATTAGAGAGAAACGAGAGTGCTTCCGTTTCCAGTGGAAGCCATTCCGTTTCCTTGTGTCCCGTACCAACGACTTCGACGGCGTTCCCGTTCGTCGCGCTGGCGCGCATCGCGGCGGGCGTTCCGCGTTCGAATCGTTCGAACCTGGGACCGTCGGAACGACGTCCCAACACGACTGGATCGACCAGAAACCCTAAACCCTCGATGAGATGGGGGGCGATCCAACCGGCCACCGCGAACGGCCGATCCAAACTTCAACACACATCGAACGAGAGAGACACGCCTTGGATTTTCCCGTTTCGTTCCGTCGGCCACTTGGTCCAACCAACATACTACGGTTCGTTCGTTCCACGGATATCGAGACGTACCGTTCCGTACCATATCATACGGTCTACGTAGACGTTGACCGAACTCTTTATTTCGAACGTTACAGACACACACACATCAATCCTCGTCACACAGATTCTTCCAATCACACCCTCCCGTGTCCAGCGCTTGTCGAAATCGTCGTGCCCTCGCGCAAGAGTTGGTGTCGCAGACTCCATTGTTGTAACTTGCTGTAAGTTCCACTGTATCTACACGTTATATATAGATACAGAATGAGTGTGCGTCGGTTCCGTGGACTCCTCGGAGTGTGTCTCGTGGCGTCCGTCGCGGCCTGGGCCCCCCGTCCGCGTCCCCGTCCCGTCTCGTCAGTTCTCGCCGCCCACACCGACGCCAGTCCGCTGGGCACGGCCATCATCGCCGGCGCCACGGGCTACATTGGCAAATCCACCGTCCGGGAATCCCTCCGCCAAGGCTACGACACCTTTGCACTCGTCCGGGACGCCACCAAAATCGACGCCAAGACCAAGGCGGAGTACATGGACGGCGCCCACATTATCGAATGCGACGTCTGCGACGAAGCGCAGCTGCAGACCGTCTTTCGGGAGATTGCCGACCGCACCCCCGACCGGAAGGTCCAAGCCGTCGTCTCGTGCTTGGCCTCGCGCTCGGGAGTCAAGAAGGACGCCTACCGCATCGACTACCAAGCCACGTTGAATTGTTTGAATGCGGGTAGAGCCGTCGGCGCCCGACACTTTGTCCTGCTCTCGGCATTTTGCGTCAAGAATCCGTGGTTGCAGTTCCAGCAGGCCAAACTCAAATTCGAAGCCGCCCTGCAGGAACAGTCCGATATGACCTGGACCATTGTCCGTCCCACGGCGTTTTTCAAATCCGTCTCGGGACAACTAGAAGTCGTTCAGGGCGGCGCGCCCTTTGTCATGTTCGGCGACGGACAAGTCACGCGCTGCAATCCCATTGCCGAAGCCGAACTCGCACAGTACCTCATGGACTCGGTCACCGACCCGACCCGCCGGAATCTCGTACGCAACCTCGGCGGACCGGACGAACCGTTGACCATGCGCAAACAGGGAGAAATGATGTTCCGGGCCGTCGACAAGGAACCCAACTACTTCTACGCACCCCTCTGGATTTTTGACGTCATCATCAACGGACTACAGTTCCTGGCCGACGTGACGCGCAGCGAACAGTTGGAAGACGCCGCCGAAACCGGCCGCATCGGTAAATACTACGCCGTCGAAGACATGCTCACCACCGATCCGGAAGAAAAGTACGGAACCGTGACGCTGCAGGAACACTACAACCGCATCGCCGTCGAAGGACAAGAGTACGACCCCTACACTACCATGTTCGCCCGCGCCCGTGTCGGGAAATTCGGCCCGGAAGAAACCGCCGCCGAAATCACCACTACCGAACCCGTGACCGGCAAGTAAACGGCGTGTGGGAACGGTCAATCGGTCGCTCACGGATGGTGGGCAAGGGAGATTGTGGAGCGGGCGTGCACTCACACGCTTTCTGGTCTACTTTAAACCCTTACCACGACCTCCCAGGCCGTCGACCGTAAATACTATACATACAACACACTAACATCCACACTTACAAAAACACTACTCTTACACAATGTATCATATCATATCATACGTATGTATCACTGTCAATGCCATTCATTATACATATATGCATACCATCCCCTCCGGCGGACAGCAGTGGAATGGGGTACACATGCCCTCCGAAATCTTTTTTCTTTGTAGTTCACAGTCTATCCCATTCCAATGCGGGATCTACCATGAACTCGCTCCCTGGACAGGTGGTGGTTGTCTTTTAGCTAGTTACGATAGTTACGATTCGTGATTTTGTTACTGTCCGGTACATGTTAGTATATGTTGTCAACGTTTGTCTGCTTTGGGTTCCCTGTGCCAGAGGTCTCGGCTCATGACTGACTATTCGTGACTACCTAATTCCGGGTTCTTTATGAAAGGGAGGATTTGGGTCTGACGTCGCACTCCGGGACCGATCCCGAACCCCCTTCACGCAGACGACAACGAGGGCTTGGATAGCCAGTGTATATGACGTGTCCGAATGATACCGTTGGGACCTACCTACTTCTAGCTAGAGTGTCGGTAGTCCAGCAGTACTAGAGTGATAGTAGAAGTAATAGTAGTACGTTCGTGGAAGTAGATAGATCGCATCGAGATACGATAGGACGGGGGCGGCGGGGCGGGCCTTGCCTTGGCAGCAAGTTTTGGGATGCGCACGCCAGCAACTCACGTACTCTTAGACACAGCGCGGGAACAAAAAACGGTACGCTCGAAACATCTAACTGTACGATAAGTTCGGGCCCACAATCCCTCCCGAGAAAGACCCATATGGTACCGAGGAAACGTTTGATTTCTTCTCTCCCTACCCACCGTATCGTTCTCGGCATTCCCGTGCCTATTTAAAGAGTAGGGAAAGAGGTCGTGTCGTAGTCGTAGTGTAAGGTATCGTACGAAAGTCGCGAGTACGTTGGGGAGTTGTTGTCACCCTGGAAAATTCGGTGTTCTCTCCCCCACTCCGCAAGGTATCTTTGGAGGGAGGGGGAGGTCCACACCTTTTTTCTGTCTCGTGTTGTCGACGACTGGTGACGGGAAACTACATCTACCGCCGTTCCGACGCGGGAGATATAAAAAGGAAGACTACCCCCCGAGTCATTGTGCGTTTTTTCCCCATGCGTGCACCTCGGCAACGACAGCGTCGTACGGTACGATGCCCAAACGAACCCGACACGGCAAACCTTCCCACCGTGCCGACACCGGCCCCACGTATCACCAGCACTCGTCCGTGTCGAGACGAGGACGATCCGAGTCGGCAACAGCCCTCCGGTGACGATCGGAACGTCCGATTGTCTCTGGAAGATCAAGAAATGAGAGCCTGGCACGTTTCCGGTGCTCTTCAACAGATTGTGGGCAGTCAAAGTGTCCTTTCGCAAGAACTGGTGCTGCTCCAGGCTGACGTCGATAACGTTAACGACGATGACGACAACAACAGCAACTGCCACGACGATAACGATAACGACGACACTCCGGCGGAATCGGCACTCGTACCGTCCTCCGAGCCATCGACTTACACCCCGCCGTGTCCGACTCGATCCCGGACGGTCACCGCCAGTATCAAGACCAAGACCAGGCATCGAAAGCCACCACCACCCGCCATTGGCGTTGGCTCAACCGCAACGGCAACTGCCCATACAACAACAACAAGAACAAAAGTCACCGACTCAGCCCTCGACGCGACGTCTCCCATCAAGGCGGCTCGACGAATCGGTCTCGTCCTGACGCAAGAAGAGGAGGAACTCTCCGATTCTGGTGACCCGATGGATGACAATCATCCACCGCACGGTACCACCCGTGTCTCCGACCCGACACGATCCGCCCGGCTCGGATCGCAACAGCCCTTTTCTTCTTCCAGGGCAACCCGCCCGGTACCAATGCCCTTTCCCGGGTCTCCCGCATCGCCCCCGGCAGCGTCCATTCTACCGACGACGTACCTCGAACTAGGACAAGGAAGCTCCGCGTCGCCACACACTAGTGGAAAGCTACCAGTCTTGGCGACTTCTCCGGAAGCGTTGTCGTCCCCACTCAAGCCGTGTCGTCTCTCGCAAGAGTCCCGCTCAACGAAAGTTGAGCGTAGATCGACCGACCGGGAAAATTTCGAATTCTCATTCTCGCAAGAATCGGCCGCATCCACCAACACCACGGATCCCAATCTGGGACCGCTCCTACACGCCATTGCCATTCAGCAAACCGGTCTTTCCCAGGAACCTTTGTTCTTCACATCCTCTCAAGATTACGTCTATCCGACCGTGGTCCTACCGTCCCAGCTCTCCGAAGAAGCCGAAGAAGAAGACTCCCCTTCCGACTTTTTACTCCGTCCCCGCAAGTCGCGTCGGCAGCGAAAACGGAAACACGAACGGATCGCCAGTGAAAGCGACAACGAACCGTTACCACCAACATCCAAAAATCCAGCCAAACGAGCTTCCACGAGCTCCACCAAGAAGCCACCAGAAACCAAACGGGCAATCAGCGAATCCGCCAAAGTTCTCAAGCCTACCTCCAAGCCTTCCACGACAGCGCTCCCATCTACATCTCGAACATCCACTAACCCCGCCGCTACCACACTGCCGCCATCCCCCACACGATCGAACCCACCATCAGGAAATCACTCTTCCGACCTTTCTCGGCTCCAAAGCCAGCCATCCGCTCAAACGCAACAATCGCCATGCCCCACGACATGGTCCGTAAGCTATTCCATTCCCAGTCCGAACTCGGCTGGGCAGAAGAGCAAAAACAATATCAAGAACAATATCAAGAACGACGCCCAACTCAGGCAAAGTAGCACTGCGTCCGCGGGCGCTACCGGACCGACTCCGGAAGTACAAAAGGCGGCACAATTGGCCGCACGGGTCCTACATGATCCCGACTTGGCCAAGGCTCTCTTGTTGCGCATGGCGTTGGTCCGGGAATCACCCCGCCCCGCATCTCAGCGCGTCGATCCGCCTCCCGGAACCATCCTTGCGGAGCACTTTGTCTGGGCCAAGTTTCCTTCTCTCGAGAACGTTTTGAAACTCCACATGCTGGACTACTACCAACTCTCCATGAGCAGTTGTCAATCCAACGCGCAACAAGAGTACAATAACCGCCTCGTGACGATTATTCGCGGTCACGTGTATCGCAAGGGCTGGACGTTTTGTGATCGATACCGGAACTCGACGGAGGTGAAACCACTCCGGGACCGTATTCGGTGTTACTACAAGACGCACATTCAGAACGCCAAGAAGCGGTTGCGAACAATGTTGCGCAATCCGACAAAAAAAGCGAGTGCGAAGCACTTGGTCGCGCACTACGATTTGATTCAGGAAACGGTGGAGACGAGCGGCAAGGTCCAAGCCGTGGCGGAAACGTACGGCTCGGCTGCGAGCCACTCGCCACCACGGGGGAAAAAGTCCCCGAAGCGACGAATCGAGGCGTCGTCGCGACGGAATAAGGAAGCGAGTGAGGACTCTCTTAGTGACGAGGAAGAAAGGGCAACGCTTCTTGTTTGAAGTATCGTCACTCTTCGATAGGTTATTGTTGTAGGGGTAACTATTTTGAATTAGTAGCATGGCATAGTATTACGAATCCAAGTTTGCTGGTTTCGCAGTCGGGTCCGTACGAGGGATCCCAACACGCGTGTAGGAGCGTTTATCCATCAAATCCAATCACGCCCGCAATCCGAAGCAATTCTTCCACTTGTCCCGGTATCGTCACCCCCGTCCAGTACTCGGTCAACAATCCGGTAACGAGGAAGAACATGGCGAATCGTCCGTTGGCGAGTTCGGCCTTGGAAACGAATCCGGTCTTGAGGGAATCTTGGTATTCCTCCCACTCCCGTTCCTTCCGCCAGGTTTCTTCCAATTTATTGAGCGCCGTAACTTGCGTCGCGAGTTCAATTTCGTTGAGCACGATTTTTCCCGGCACGTTTTCGACGATCCAATTGTCGTCGCCACCGAAGCGTTCGTCCCAGTCAAAGTCACCCTTGAGTTCGGGGAGTTCCGGGCGGTCCGGATTCATCCGGGGTTCCTCCAATTCCCGATCCCCGAGTGCCTCCCACCGACGCGTCCCGATTCGGGACGCGGGATTCGTAGTCGACGGAACCCAGGCGTGCAGCGTAGGCACCACGACGCACCAGAGAAACGCACACGTCCACCGCATGTCAACGGAATGAATGTAGATATGTATATATATATATATGAGTATATGAGTGTATGAGACTCACGGAGACTGTCAGGAATGTGACGGAATGTGGGGAACAAGAGCTCGAGACGCAACGGAATACGCCAAAACTGCAATCAAGATCCGGACGCAACAATCGATGAGGGGGTCGTTGGATCGGTATACAGCAGGATGATATCGAAACCGATGCGGATGGATGAATCTATCTAACAGAGGGACACCGTGACTGTGGTGGTGGGTGTAGATTTCTGACTGTGCGTACAGTAGTTAATGAAAAGGGAGACGGCGTCAACCGTTCGTAGGATGTGAATGTTGCGATGTGTTGCGCGTTAGTTACCGTGCCATGTTTAGCCCGATCCGGAGGACTGCGGGGAATGGGCGGACAGCTTGCGGACGGTGTCGTCCACTGACGTTGGTTTTCGGGCGGATATTCATTCCTTGCGTCGTAGTGACTCGTATATTCCTATAACATAACCATCTCCCGAGACACAACCCAGCTGTGTAGGTATCCTCCCTTCCTGCATCGATCACTCGCAGTCCGCGAACGTCAACACTGAAATCGCCACCTTTTACTGGAGCAACGACAGGAAGAACGAACAGAATTTCCAGTATGGACTACCTAGCTAATAGAGCTATGAATAATGAATAATGAGGGCAGTATTGGTAGTGTACGGCTACTTGGACCGATAGACGGTCTGGTCAACGCCCGTGTGGCCGAAGCCTACCTACTCTACGACTTGTGTGATGTCACGCAACGTGAGGTTGTCCTCCGGAAATACGACAGACGTCGGTGCCACCACGTCAGTCTTTCTCGAATTGGACGAGTACAGGTAGTCTATTAGTAGGAGTAGTAGAACAGAGAGACTACGGACGCTTCGTACACGACACCACGTGCGCTCCCGAACCGTCGTCCTCCAACCCTTTGTTGGGGTAAACCACCGGGCATGCCCCTTTTTTTGGGTTTGGGAGGACTCTTCGTACGGGTACGCGAGTCACGTCACACTCCCCACGACCGCCGTCGCGGTCGTCCCGCACGTACACCCATCGTCTCAAGTGGCACCGTTCCAACCCGAAGAGTTCCATAAAACAAAACAAAAGCCTTTCCCACTCACCACACTTCATCGCACCAAGAAACACAGCTTCACGTTACGGTCTCTTCATTATGTTTTCCCGTATAGCTCTTCTTACTCTTTGGGTTGCTGCCGCTCTGGCACCGACGAATGCCTTTACCACCGGTACGTGACGACGAAATGCGTTCGCCATGTTCGAATCGTGGCCACACGCGTACGGACGGCCGGCACACACTCGCACCGTGACCAATCACCACACACTAACACACACTCACCTCTTGTTTTGGAATACTTACTTTTGGTCACGTCCAGTTCCTCCGCTGACGCGTGTGGGTGCCACGGCGTTACGGGAGAAGCGTGCGGAAGATACCGACCAGATCCAGTTTGGCGGCGAGCGCGGGGTCAGTGTCGACCAGGACGGCAAGTCCAACGTGTGGGCGATTGAACCCAAGGTCGAACTCGAAACCAAGTCCAGTGAAGAAAAAACGCAGGGGTTGCTCGTGGCCGGAGGCGGCGTCCTCGCCGCCGCCGTGGCGGCCGGAATCATTCTGACCAATCTGCCCGATCCGAATCAATTCTAAAATACTTCTATACACACTCGACGGTGTGTCACTGGAAACGTTACCGTTGGGAAGCGTGAACGAAGGGCTTTTTGGTGGTGGATGCAATTGCGCGGGAGTGGTGGAACGACACGAGACCCACCAAGAAAAAGGAATGAAGGAAGGAATTGAAACAAGACTGAATCTGTAAAAGCTAATGAACCCATCTACGTACCTTGACCATGCATAGCACTATACTGTAATCTACCGTAGACTGGAGAGGAACGAAAGGAAGTATGGTGGACGGGAAATACGACTATAGTACAAGTCCCATTGCTCGCTATAGTGAACTTACTGTTCGAGGTACCGTCAGCACTTCCGTATTTTGGTAGGAACCGACGTACGATACCGATCCCAACCCCAAGGAGGGGTTGGATGGCGCCCATACACGGGATTGGATGAGAGCGGGATCGAAACGGGGAATCCCCAAGTCCCCTCCCGCCCGGCACACCGCGCCAAATCTCCGACAAACCCCGTGTTCGATGCCACGTCGATGCCGCTTTTTGGGATGGTTCGAAAGCGGGAACGGGGGTACCTTATTACCTATACCAGTCGATACCCGTACGTGTGTCCCAAGGATTGGGATGACAGCGTGTGCACGCGAAGCCGCTGTCCCCCAAATGACAAAAGCACAGCAACCCACCAACCAAAAGCAACCACACCCTTCCAGTTACGGGTGTTAGGTCTAACCTACCGTACCGTTACCCACCACACTGGCCATTTCTCGTTTCTCGGATACCTTCCCTACATTTCTCGGCTTTACTCACCCCTCCCGTACACACCCATCAACAGTGGTAGGCAGTGTCGAACGACGAAGTCTTTCTTCCACACATACACTCACACACCGTGCTCGCATTGGAATTCGACTTCGCTCCAAGGATTCCCGAGCCATCTATCATCCGGTCGCTCCTACCCATCTAGTCTATTCGTTCCATCCATCCAACTTTTCAAGGGCACACAGCAAGCATGAAGTGGCATCCGTCCGATAGCTCACAAGCCTGCGTCAAGATCAATAGTGCCGGCTTGCCTTACGAAGAATTCAGTTGTCTCTATCCAACCTACGGACAAACCTACTTTGCGTACGTCGAACCCCAGTGTTGTCGTTGTCGTTGTTGGTTATTGAGAAGGGTATTCGTGCAAACAAGCAAGCATTGGCCAAAGCCAAGCCATCGTCCCCGTTCGCCATCGGATGGAATTCACGAAAGATGCCTCTGGGATCTTTTTCCGTTTCGACAAACAACCCCATTCATCATCTCGAGTATGCAATACTCGTACGCCTCCGGAGCACCAAGTGAACAACGTACCAAGGAAATGTAAAAGCCAGAGACGTGACCTTGGGATAGTGTTTCCGTAACCCTCCCACGAAGCCAACACGCTGTCATTGTCACTCACCAACTGCCGCCTTGTCGGTTTTCTCGTTTCCTTTCCAGTTTCGAAATCAATGCGGACAACTCCGGCTTTCGCAATTGGATGGAGGAACGCCCGTGGATTCCGCTCGTCGCTCTCTTTTTCTACGCCACCGGCATTGTACTCGGCCAGGCCTACTTTGCCACCCGCGACGCTTGGAATTGGCGGCGGACCATGGCGCTCTGGAACCTTTCCCTCAGCGTCTTTTCCTTCGTAGGCCTCCTCCGCGTCGCACCCGCACTCGCACACAACGTCTGGCACTACACGTGGGCCGAAAATCTGTGTCTCGATCCCGAATCGCACTTTGGGTCCGGATCCACCGGATTCTGGGTCAACCTCTTTGTACTCAGCAAGATACCGTACGTCCACGACTCGAACCCCGCCTCCGTGTATAATTCCTGACGGAACAGTCTCCCACACGACGAATCCAGTGCGCACTCTCACTCCCGTTCCTTCCCAACCTCTGTAGGGAACTGATTGACACCTTTTTCATTGTCATTCACAAGAAAAAACTCATTTTACTGCACTGGTACCATCACATTTCCGTACTGCTGTACTGCTGGCACAGCTACGTGGGCAAGTCCCCACCGGGCATTGTCTTTTGCGCCATGAACTACGCCGTCCACGCCCTCATGTACTTTTATTACTTCCTCATGGCCGTGCACCGCAAACCGGCCTGGTTCCAACCCGTCTGGATCACCGTGGCGCAGATTTCACAAATGGTCGTGGGGGTCGCCGTCACCGTCGCTGGCTGGTACCTCATGCTCGTCGCACCGCCGGCGGAGGGTTGCTGGCTGTCTCGGGAAAACAACCTCGCCGCCCTCGTCATGTACGGATCCTACCTGTTCCTCTTTCTCCAATTCTTCGTGGGCCGGTACTTTGGCAAGCGTAGCAAGAAAGTAACGAACAAGACCATCAAGAAAGAATAGAGAACGGCGTCGTTATTTGAACATAAGTAGGCGTTCGTTTCGGAGATTTGGTTTTTTCTCTAACGCTATACTAAAAGTCACAACTTACAGTTAAACTACAATACTCTCCGCCCTTTAGGTCTTTGACTACAAATGAGACAGAATTGTATGACAAATACGTGCGCGGCAACGAAGAAGGCCATGGCCAGGCAATACTCCGTTCCCTCCACGACCGGGAACGGTCGGTGGCGAAGATTCCTGGGAGGGTAGGGCCTAGAGAGTTGCGGTTCCCGACGCAAGGCTTCTACAGTCACCCGTCGCGAAAAACGACGTCTGCCCTCGCGGGATTTCCCTTCTCCCGGGTGAACGCCTTCTTCTTTCCGATGCCCCGCGTTGTGTCGTGCCACCTGTGCTTGAATGTCGGAGGCGTCCCGGCGGGCGGCCGCGTCAATGGCTCTTTGCGGATCCACCGGTGTACCACGGGGCAACTTGGGCGATCGGTGTGTGTTCCGTGACGAATTCCGGCGATTGCGTGATTTCTCCCCGGCTTCTTTACGCGCTCGGTAATCAGTCGACGGCGGACTCCATTCCAGAGTCAGTGTGTCCATGCGGTAGAGTTTGTCCACGTGGTCGGGTCCGGTGAGTGCATACACCCCGTACACCGAAACGGTTCGCTCGGTGTGTATCGTCAGTTGCGGCCAGGCTGCGGTGTTGGACAGCATTTCCTTGGTGACGACGGTCCGTTTCCCTCCACACGCTCCGTCCGTAAACGTGGCTCCCGGACTGGTCTCCAGCACCAACGTGTCGATGGTCGACTCGTTGACCGAGGCGTCCCCACCGGGCCGCGGTGACCAGTACAGAGACAGTTCCGCCGGTACAGCGTCCACCTCCGTTTTCACCCCGAGTTTCCCGTACCGATCGTCCGTGTCCTCCACGACGAGTCGCGATCCCATCCCCACGGCGTCGACGAGTGTACCACCATCCGTACAACCTTGTTCCGTCCCAACCTCGAACCACGTCGGTTCCGCCACGTGCGCATCCCCCGGATGGTTGTGTTCGTTCGCATGTAGTCGTATCACGACGGCTGGAGTCAATCGTACCGCGTGGTGTCCGGCCGCCCAGCCACCCCACACGGTACACACGTCTGCTCCCCGCACCGATTCCGTCGTCGGCGGAGGAATCGCGAGCTGTACCGTCTCGGATCCCCGTCCCGCGATGCGACGTTCGTCGTCACAACCGCCGTGGACGAAACGACAGCCTTCGGTTGTTTGGACGACGAACTGGTAGTCCTTGACGTGTGTGGATTGTGGTGACAACGGTGGTGTCGGTACAATTTGTAGGGACAGCAGGATTGGATGGTGCGACGAGGACACTGGGGTGGCTATGGTGAGGCTCCCGTCGGCGGCTACCGTGTGGTCCGCAACGACGACGTGGAAGGAAGGAATCGCTTCGTCCCCATCGACGACCTCATTGTTGGCGTTTTCTTCCTCACCCGCCGCGACTACCAGCTGATTCATAATGACTTCGGTAGTATCCAAATCCGTCCTACATCCAGTCGTGGACAAGAGATACGAGGCAAAGGCGTCGACCGTGCAGCACCCGTGCGGGTGCTGGAACGCCGGGAGAATCACGATCCCCACCAGAGTCAGTACAACCGCCACGGGAATGGTGCTACTGCCGAACCAAAGGACTCCACGCGGTGAGGACGACGACTGCCGGGAATTGTACCGTCGAGTCGAGCGCATTCCGGACATTGATCTTCGTATTCGTTCCGAACTTTGGCTTTGCCTCGAATCACCAATTCGAAATGAATCGAATCCGTAAATACGTCGTCGTCGTTGCAGTTCGCACACCCAATGGACTGGGGCCAAACACACCAGACAGTGTTTCCACTTGGCCACGAAACGATCGGTCAGAGTGGGGAAAATCGTACGCCTTTTTGTCGCACACTGTCGTTCACCAACAACAACGTCTCCAGTATCTGTGACCAAAAGTCCACACTTTTTGGTGGCGTTGTGGCACGCCTCGAAGATTCAAGATTCGTACACGCCACCCAACCAACAAATATATACAATTTGGGAAGCGTAGGTGTCGTCTGTTGGGTTTGCAATGGGGGGTTTGGGATGTCGGGTTTTTTCCCCTAGTCGAGTGGGCTGTGCACTGGACACAGGCGCGCGATGGTGGAATGCCTGTTTTCGGTACTTACCTACACTGCTACCTACTTACACTGCCATCATCCATATTCGCCTATTGCCCTACCCTCCCATTCCAGTCATTTTCACTCGAGACCGAAACAAAGCGCGTGTAACATAAATCGATATTCGTGGTTCGTAGGGAACCGGTACAAGCATAAGTGGAATATGCAAAAAATGTCAATTGAATCCAGCCCCTGGCAACTTTCCTTTTTATCAATGTCCAACGGCACGGGAGAAAGCGATTCCAACGACGCATCGTTGGACTTGTGAGCAGCATTCTACTTTACGGAATTGCTTTCATACTACAGTAGTTGGTACGGAAACCGTAGGCAACGGGGGCGCTCCATCGATTTCTTCTTCCCCACGGGAACGTTGTTCGTTGGTACATTTCTAACTGTGGCACATCGATTGTTGGACCGAGACGCACACTTCGTGATCCACGAACGGATCATCCGTCCAATTCTCGAGGGTGACGGCGCGTCCACAATAATCGCATTTTGTTTCCTCTCCTCCAAACTTCCCCTAATCACAACAAGGGAAACCATTGATCAATGCTCGACCAGAACACCGTTCCATAATTTTGTTCTCGTTTCCAGGGGAACATACATCTCGTAGTAGGCTTCGCCCTCAAGTGAGTTCGGGAAGCGCCTGTACGGTACAGTCAGCATCTCACTGTCAGCAATCCCTTGGCGTTCACAAAGAAGGTGACAAACTGCTCTCCATCGCAATCATTACGTTTTCTCGACTACTACCACAATCACTCTTACCATTCCCTTTCCGGCTCGGCAGCGGTATAGTCGCTGCCAACGAAACACACCCTCCAAGCACCACACCATGGCTCTCCGGTACGACCCCCTCGTCAAGGCACGCACTTTTTCCAGTCCGCCCTCTATTGTAGACCATCCCAAAATAGCAATGACTGCGTCACTGGCGGCATTTTCGGCGGCCCGGCTCCGCCGACCAACCCATACAGGAGACCGTGAGGTTTCGCTCGCGCTCACGTTCGCCTGGTCCCGGCTGCTCGACGTGTCAGATCCTGTCGCAGCATTTCCAAGTCGGCCAAGGCTTCCCACACGGTGGCCGGGACGTGCGCTTGACTCCGTTCCATGGTCATGCAATAGTTCTGCAACACGTGTACGTCGGATTGCACACGGCTAGCCCACTGCGATTCCAAAGTAGGTGGGGAAGCTTGTGATTGCCGTTGCGGCGTCGACTGACCGTTGTACACATTGGCGGAAACCACCGTGTCGTCGTTGCGGTAGGGAACTTGAGTCAGTGGGTCATTGATCGCTGTTGGAGTGTCGTGCTCACTGTCCGGAAAGGCGTCGGAGTAAGGGCGTTCGAAAGCATCCGTGGCGCGGTGATGTTGTTGCTGCTCCCATTCGTCGTACAAGCGTTTGCTCAACGACTGCGTCGTGTGTTTCGCCTGTTCAAACTTTTCCTTCACCGCTGATAAAGAAAAGCGACCCACGGAAAAGACTCCCGATTCGTTGCCAGCCTCTGACGGAAACGTTCGTTGGGGGGTCGACATCAGAGAAGCATTGGGCTGGCTCCAATTACTATTGACGCTCCCGGTTGGCGCGGAGTGCGGCACGGCGTACGCGGGTATTGATGTAGCTGGCTCGACCGGTGTCGTGGTCTTGATGGGTGGCAACGGTATGCCTTGTTTATGAATAACCTTTCGAGATAAATCCAGCCACCGTTGCATGTTTGTCTCGATGGGCAAATTCATGAGAAAGTGTAACGCATCTGGATCGGTGCAAATACGATCACGCCATGACAACAAACGACCCACAGCCACGGCTTCCAAAACGGTCACCAGCGTGCTGGCTTCGCCTACGTAAGCAAAAAGTTCATCCCACAGAGACAAAACATCCGTGACTTCGCGACTGTACATCAATCGCATCCATTTGGTCAGATACAACTGAGGAGGTACGCCTAATTGAGACAGACGTAACGCCAGGGCAGCATCGTACGTTTGCACGCCTTGCAGTACACGTCGGGCGCTGGCTTCGAGTGGTTTTTCGTGTTGACCCGGTAGAGGCGTTGCGTCGTAGACGCACTCAATCGATGTTAAAATAGTTTCGAGTAGTTCGTACGCATCGGAAGCAATTTGCTCTTGGCTGGTGGCGACGGCCACGAGACTCTCCTCTGCTTGCTGTTCCAACTCCAAAGCGAACAAAATGTAGGAAGCAATTTCGTGCATGCCTTGTCGATAGCCAATTGCCTCGGCATGAGCACAGGCGTAAATGTACAAGACACGGCGCAACGTTTTTATGCGCTGATCGCTAGTACCGCTACTGGTGGGTATGCCTGCCGTATCCTCGTCCTTCGAAACAACAACACCAGCAAGATTTTGGGATCCATTTTGTCCGGAGCCTTTTGGGGGCGGCAATCTCGCCAGGTCCTTGTCAATCGTTTGCAAGGTGACAGCATTTTCATCATAGTCTTCCGATTCGACTAAAGTCCGTCCTTGATCGCTAGCCCCACCTTTTCCGGCTCGATTGCGCAACGCCTTTTCCTTGCGATACTTTAATTCCAACGACTCCAGACGTTGTTGTTGTTCCGATGTTTCCCGGACCAACGCCGTGAGCGGATCCAGATCTGGTACTACGCCACCGTGTGCCAACTCTGAAACCTTCGATGCGGTCGCGTTGGGCGAAGCTTTGTTGGCGGTGGGGTCGCCGTCGTTGTCGTCGTAGGAGGGGTAGGGGAATTGGGCAACGAGTTGTGCGAATGATGACCTAACTACGTTGGTATGCGGCTGGGGCCGGATTCTCAACTGCTGTCGCCAACGAGCCGCGCGGGATTCGACAGGAGCAATGCTGCTACTGCTGCTGGCGTGCATCATAATGAAGCTGATTGCTGGCGGTATCTTCCACGAGAGGACTTTTCCTGGTCCGCTCTTGCACTAATGGAAGCTTGAAAAAAAATCTGTTGCTCGGAGGAAAGAGGAAATGGCAGCTCCGGCAAAATAGCCTGGATTGAAATTTCAGGATCGTTCAAGAGAGATCTGAGGCAAGATACCGTAAAGGCTATCTATATCATACGTCTTCTACTCTACAGAACTGACCAATGCAAGTACAAGGCGAATACAAAAACTGGGTGGTACAAATTCAGATGCCTGCGCCCATTGCACAGAAACAACGTTCATCACATGAAAAACTTGTTATACTTGTTTCCTGTGCTTTTTCAATCGGAGCATAGCGCCTGTTATGCGCCCGACTATAACGAATATGTTGGAAAAATTCGTAACATTTCGATCTCGCTACCATAATACCAAAACAGTTTAGCCTTTATTCCCATTTGCAGTTATCCAATGTTAGTCAGATGATTGTGAGCTTACTATAGATAACAAACCACCTAGCAATCGTTTTCCATACCAGAGAACCTTTTTTCTGTGTCATCCTGGGCATGGCGAGATGGACGCACCGAAATGCCTCGCTCATATAAAGAGATCATGGCAAGTCCTCCGTGAAACTGTTCTTGCCATTCGGAGTATCTAAGTTTTGCCGAAGTCTAATAAAAACGAGAAGACATAATCTAAATATTAAATATAATCGTTTGTCAACGGCGAGAGTTTTGGAAGATCCTGATCCCGGAAAAAATAAAATAAAATAATACAGCCGTGCACTTGACAGAGGCATAAATAGGGAAGAGACATGGATGGCGTCCGCCGATAATGACCACGATTGGCTCCTCAAATTAGAATTTGTGTATCCAGCGTTCTTTGGGTCCGTACCTGCCATCCACATTCTTGAACGAGAGCATACAATTGCAGTTTTCCCGATGCAACTTGATTGCCGCACTATAAACATGCCAAGAATCCTCAAAAAGATTGTCGATAAATATGTCGTGTTTGAAATCATTCACACATCACCAATTTTTTAATGACCTGCTCAGACGACTTATGTTGTGTTTCCCTATCTATTTCCCAACAGCGGTTTCACCAGTATAAATCGAAAAAGCTGAAGCGTTCTAACTGAAGGAGAGAAAGAAAATCAGCCGAATCGACTGAGAGCACGCAAACAAACCCGCAGAGAGGCGAAAAGACCCCACGAATACAAGACTTCGCTTTCCCATAGAGTGAGAAAAGCTCCCGACTTGGTGCTTCTCCCGTACCTTTCGTGATTACATTCTCTAAAACAGGGGATCAGCGTCGTCGAGACAACTACTTCTTGGTTCAGCCCTTCCGTGTTCCTTGTGGGAAATAACAAGTTGGGGAAAAAATGAGGTTGAAAGAAAAGTCCACGAAGGCCCTGCCAAGCCAGCGCCCAAAACTCGAAGTGTCAAATGCAATGGACGACGACGAGAGAAACGACAGTGTCTCGTTATCGGACGAGTCCTCGTGCAGTTCAGACGGTGACGTGGAAGTTAGCGCCGCCACCAAAGAGCAAGACGAAACCAAAGAAATTCAGAACCTTTCCAGAAACGAGGTAAGCAAACACAGACTGTGTTAACAAAGCATAATAAATTATCGCAGAACAAGCCTTATCAAGACTAACCTTGGCGATTTTACCATTTCGCTTGTCTGTTACCACAGACCCGCAATATTCGCTTTTGGAGATTGATCGTAGTCGCCCTTTTACTTGTTTCCGGAGGAGTGCTTTCGGCTTTTACATATAAATTCCTTCGGCATGAAGAAGAAAACGACTACGTAGACGCAGTAAGTCAATCAAATTCTCTGCAAATGCTTTTCAAGGCGTGTGATTAATCGAATTTGCTGATTCCTCTTGCTCTTGTGTTTCAGTACTATCTATTTGCGAATACCGTGCGCGACATCACCAAGTTTCGGGTCGAAAACATGGTGGAAGCATTGGACTCTTTAGGTGAAAGCATCACCGCCCACGCAATCGATCGGAATCTGACATTTCCCTTCGTGACGCTTCCTATGTTTGAGGTAGCCGGTCGCCACGCAAGACGCCATTCTAGAATGGAACTTCTTTTCTACGCACCTTTCGTATCGGGAAACGACAAGACAGCTTGGGAAGAGTATTCCGTCGCAAATCAGGGGTGGATCGACGAAAGTCGCACAATTACGCTTGGGAACGACGAAACATTACAAGGGACTTCGTATTTCGACATGGACATTCCCCCGTTGATCTTCGAGTTTTCGGCAGCAGGAACATACGGTATATCCGAGCCGGGGCGTGAGCTTTACCAGCCGGTCTGGACAGCCTCTCCTCCGCCGTTCACAACATCTCTGCAGAATTGGAATATGCTTCAGGTTCCCAATACGATTGAGACCCTAGAAGCAATTGAAATTATGAGAGGTAAGTTCATTCACTCACAAGCACAAACGCTAGACGTTGATCGACTTGTTACAGGAAAACTCACTTTTTGCCTTCCAATAGACTCCGCTTTTCTGCCTGTTGAAACTGATGCCTATGCTGCTCCGATCAGTGGATTGTTCTGGAGCGATGAGGACCACGACGCTTTTCATGCGCAATTCGTTACCTCCGTTGGCAAAGAAACCACCGGCGAGAGACCTCATGCCAGCTTTGCCACACCAGTATATGAAAACCTTGGATCGAGAAATTCTGCTATTGTTGGAACAATATTTGGTATTCTTGCGTTTGACGCTTTCCTTGCCGATTTGCTTCCCGACAAAATCGACGGAATCTATTGCGTCTTACAGAATTCCTGCGACAAGCCATATACATATGAGCTTACCGGAAATCGCGCACTTTATCTGGGAGAAGGAGATTTGCACGACAGCGTTTACCAGGACTTGGAAGTCCGCATCGATTTCGAAGCCTACCGCAATATGACACTGGCTGTTGAAACTGAAGGACACTGCATGATGTCGCTTCATCTCTACCCTGGAATAAAATTCATCAATCAGTACAAGAAAAGTTTGCCCATTGTCTTCACATTGATTGTGGCATGTACTTTCTTACTCATGTCGGCGACTTTTTTCATTTACGATCGCTTCGTATACCGAAGAAACGTGAAAGTTGTCGATGCGGCCGTGCGCTCGAGTACAATCGTTTCGTCTCTATTTCCTTCGAATGTGCGGAAACGCATCTACGAAGACGCCAAGGTCAAAAAAGATGCGATTGACAATCAAGCCTCTCACACCCGATTGAAAAACTTTCTCAATTACGGGGAAACAAAGGTTGAAACAGAACCAGGCAATCCAAATCGCACAAATGCGTTCGAAAGCAAACCGATAGCTGAGCTGTTTCCAAATACCACGGTAATGTTTGGAGACATTTCGGGTTTTACGGCCTGGAGCTCTTCCAGGGAGCCAACTCAGGTTTTCACACTTTTAGAGACTCTGTATCATTCCTTCGATAGTATCGCAAAAAAGCGCCGGGTCTTCAAGGTTGAGACGGTGGGTGATTGCTACGTTGCGGTAACAGGGCTACCCGACCCGCAAAAGGATCATGCTGTTGCGATGGCCCGCTTCGCTGTGAATTGTCTCCACGAGATGCAAAACTTGACGAAATCGTTGGAATTATCGCTGGGACCGGATACAGCTGATCTGTCTCTCAGGATCGGGTTGCATAGTGGGCCCGTGACAGCTGGTGTTCTACGGGGCGACCGATCGCGGTTTCAGTTGTTCGGTGACACTATGAATGTTGCAGCTCGTATGGAATCCAACGGATGTCCCGATCGCATTCATTTATCACAGGAGACCGCCAACTTGTTGATCCAAGCAGGGAAACAGCGATGGCTGACTCCGCGAGAGCATGTGATCGTAGCGAAAGGAAAGGGTGAGATGCGAACGTTTTGGTTGTCGACCGCCGCACGATCACAGGGGACTTCCGCTGCTGATTCAACGCACAATATTGAGGAGGGCAGGGGGCTCCACTCATCCAGCTCCATCATTGAGAGTTGTGACACCAGTGAAGAATCAAAGCAGCAAATGATGAGACTCACCTCTAGCAAAGCTGCAAGATTGATCGATTGGAACGTCGACGCGCTTGCTCGACTATTGCAACAGCTCGTGAACACGAGAAATACCTCCGGTGCAAGTCCCTTGACTACTGAAGTGCTGAACTTTTCCGTTCCGAGACAACCGGGAGCGACCATTTTGGACGAAGTCGCCGAGACTGTGCAGTTGCCTCCTTTCGATGAAAGCACTGCTACTCACCCGCTCGACGCCGAGACCAAAAGCCTAGACAAAGATGTGCTCAAACAGTTGCATGAATTTGTCTCCAATATTGCCGCAATGTATCGAAACAATAGTTTCCACAACTTTGAGCACGCATCCCACGTCTTGATGTCGGTCGCGAAGCTTCTATCCCGTATAGTGGCACCTACCCAAAACCCGGCGCGTCTCGACGAAACCGAGTCTGCCATTGCTTCGAGGCTGCAACATGACCACACCTTTGGGATCACTTCGGATCCATTGACACAATTCGCCTGCGTTTTCTCGGCGCTCATTCACGATGTGGACCATCCGGGGATTCCCAATACAGAACTTGTGACGGAGAACACGAAACTGGCTGCTCTGTACGGAGGAAAGAGCGTCGCCGAGCAAAATTCGGTGGATCTCGCCTGGGGCTTGCTCTCCGACGACGCCTTTACGGGTCTCCGCCAGACAATATGCCCTACCAACAACGAACGAGACAGATTTCGGCAATTGGTGGTAAATGCGGTCATGGCCACGGACGTTATGGATCCGGACTTGCGTTCGCTCCGGAATGCTCGATGGGAGCGTGCGTTTACGCATTCCATACGCGAAGGCGACGGTGTCAATCGGAAAGCTACGATTGTAATTGAGCATTTGCTACAGGCTTCCGACGTTGCTCACACCATGCAGCACTGGCATGTCTACCGCAAGTGGAACGAGAGGCTGTTTACGGAGATGTACCGAGCCTACGAGGCTGGTCGTTCCGGAAGCAACCCGGTCACGTTCTGGTACACGGGGGAGCTGGCCTTTTTGGACCAATACGTCCTACCGCTGGCGCGTAAATTGAAAGAATGCGGTGTTTTTGGTGTATCCAGCGATGAATGTCTCAACTATGCCGTGCGAAATAGAGCAGAGTGGGAACGACGCGGAACGGAGATCGTTTCGAGGATCCAAAAAAAGCTTGCGGAAGAAACGTTGGGAAAATGAATTTGTGTAGTGCGGACCGAGAATGATTCGCGTACCATCTCTAGAGAATACATGTACAGCACTGCACTCTAGAGTAGCCTAGACGTCGATGATATAAAGTCAGCATTTCACCGCCAATACTCGTCACGGACGGCGTGTAGGTCTGGAAGGAGGACGATGCATCCATGAATACCCGTAGACTTTTAGATTCGTCTTGCGTGTTTGTTACTTTACAGTTACGTTCTGTTTTTTCTCGTGTCGAGTTCTCCGTGTTACACCAATTTTTGGTAACGCCGATCTCCCCTGCCGAGCAATTCGGCTCGCGACCAAGTGTACATTCCGTACGGAATGAAAACAACAAAGACGAAGAAAGTGGACAGGCCCGCTGCGTCCAACTCGAAATCGAGATTGGTAATTTCACGCTTGCCGTTCCATTCCTCAATAAACTTGTTCTTCTTGACGGCCATGCGGGCGGGAAAGGCTCCCGCCATGCCGCGTTGTGTCGATCGCGTCACCGCCGTACGACTCGTGCGTGCGAACGTCGACGATACCCACATATCTGAGATCAATGTTGTCGGAACTGGTGGTGGTGGTGGTGATTGATAGGATTATAGTAGTTTTGTTTCGTGTGTGTAGGTGTGTGTGTGTAGGTGTGTGTAGGTGTGTGTAGGTGTGTGTAGGTGTGTGTAGGTGTGTGTGTGTGTGTGTGTGTGTGTGTGTGTGTGTAGGTGTGTTGGTAGTGTGTTACAGTTCGTTCTTGTGTGGAATCGCGAGAGATTGCCTCCGGCTCCCGCTGCCGCTGGTACCGTACGGCTGCTACGGTGGATACGGTAGTGTCGTGGCGACGCGAGGAATTATAGTTCCAGTCCAGTTGCTGTGGACAGGTCCACTTCCAGTAGAAGATACCCGGATGTCAAAATGTCATGCGGGTCACGTCTGGGGTCGCACTTGCCGTTCCCCTCGGCCCAGTTCTGCCTTTTTACCCCAATAGTATTAGATATTTTTCTGCCAACGAACGCCCGTTCCGAATTCCTGCCTTTTTTGGTACCAACAAACCCTTAGTCTTCTACCAAACGCTTTGTTCCGACTCTATCGAATACTGGTACAACAGGCCTACCTACCGTGACTTCCCGCCCCTCGTGAACAGCAATTCCTGGGAACGCGTGCGTCGTGGCCTCTCCCCAACCTCACAGTCCGTATCGTAGCCTCCCTATACGTGCACCATACCGGGGTTTGTTGCGTGCACACCATGATGCAATGGTACGCCCCGACCGTCCCGAGGATCCACCGGTGGTGTCGTGGTCGCTATACGACCTACCGTGGCTATACGCCAGTAACAGCGTGGCGACGGACGACCGTCCCGGTTCGAATTTCGACCGACGTGGGCTACCGTCGCCGTCCGCACCGCCTGGGTACGCACCCCTTCTCCACCACGTCCCGTCCGACACCGCAACGCACCCATTGGCAACGGTTGGCGATCTTGATTCGCTACACACGTATACCAATCCTCGTCACGTCGGTGTACGCGTTGGGGTACCAACAGGGCGTCATGGACTGTACCAAGTCTCCGGAAGCCATGCAGGAACAAATACTCCAATCGATTCTCTTATCCGTCGGAGTGAAAGACTCGGGACAGGTACAGATTCTAGCCGAGCGGGATGTTTCCGTCTACAGTGTCTCCCGCGTGCATCAGGTCGCCGCGGTGGGGCACAAAATTATTTGTGCCGCCCGCGAGTACGTCGCGGAACAACTACAGAACGCCATGGACGAGGTCCGGGCCAAGTTACCCCCCGACGTATCCAAAGACGACGCCGCCACGCCGTACGAGAAAGACGCCACTGTACAGTTCTGGTTGGACGCTCGTGTGCGCTTGGAAGGGGAAAAAGTCCGCTCCCGGCCCTGGCAATACGTATTCATCCAAAGCAAACTGCCCAACGCGTTCGTGACAGAAATATTACCCCAACGCATCTTTATTACAACCGCCATGTTGGAACTCACCACCAATGCGGACGAACTCGCCCTCATTCTCGGACACGAAGTCTCCCACCTCATTTACGGACACGTCAGTCAAGCCAACCAGGTCGAAACCATGTTGCGCACGCTGGAAGTCTTGTTGCTCACCGTGGATCCCACCTCCGGTGTACTCGCTCTGGGAGTCATCGGCTTGCTAGCCGGATTGCGCAAGGCGGCCGCCGCCGCTTTTTCACGCGAACACGAGCAAGAAGCGGATGATCTGGGATTGATCATTGCCGCCCGGGCCTGTTTCGATACCGTCAAGGGCGCCGAAGTCATGCACGCCATGCATCAGCACAGTATCAGTGCGGGGACGGAACTCGTCCGGGACAGCAATCTCGTACGCTTGTACGATACCCACCCACCCTCGTTGGAACGGTACCGACTTTTGAAGGAAAAATCCGTCGACGAGAATTATACAAAATACTTGGATCGACAGTGTGCCACCGTCTCGAGTCGCCTGCGGGAAGCCTTGTGGGGAAGTCCTTCCCCCAAGCCACCAAAAAACGGTACCGTAGTGGAGAAAAAGTAAACGATTGTATTCGTTCGCCATTCTACAGCTAGAACAACGGCGACGACGAATTGCCGTGTCGAACTTTAGAGAACCGAACGGAAACACCGGGATGCATTGCGGTGATTTCTGACAATCCGACGGATCGAAACGAAGATCTTACTCATTTCAGACAGCCTCTAAAAGCGCCAAAATGTATCCTATTCACAGTCAAACCATACAGCACTTTACTTTAAAATTGCGGTTCATACTCTGGTCAAAAATGCAAAATCGGCGGTCAAAAATCTATAGCCAGGTCTACGCTCGTGGCGGAACTGGGGCCCTCGAGAATGTCAACGTCGGACGCGTGCGTATCGAGTATCACCATGTCGGGTAGCCCTGCCTTGGTGCGCGCTTCCACAATCTCCGAGGCGTCGTGACCTCGCAAAATAGATCGGTGGCCAGGGATTCGGATACCTAGACTGAGGATTGCACTGGCAATCACGGCGCACCCCATCCACAAAAAGGCACGGCGATAGTTCAACTCCCGGAAAAGGAGTGCAAACGCAACGCCTCCTAAATTCCCTCCCGCTCCGACGATCCCCGTGACGGATCCAGCCACGCTATGATCCACGTACGGGACAATCGCGTACGAGGCACCTTCCGCGGCCTGGACAAAGACGCTAAACATCATCATGGCAAAAATAGCGCCGGCCAAGGTGTGCGTGTAGGCAAATACAATCACCAGCAAGCCCTCGGCAACGAACATGATAACCTGGCACCATAATCTTCCACGCATTCCAGCGTAGGCGCTGGTCCTGTCACTGCAGTAACCGCCGATACCTCGTGCAAAAAGATTGATAAAGCCAAAGATACTGGCAACTGCGGCAGCACTTTCGGTAGATTGGCCAAATTCTTCTTTGAAGAAGAGAGCAGCAGCCTGAGTCATGGTAATTTCTACACCAAAGCACGTCCCGTATTGTACACTAAGCAACATTGTATTCAGATTGCAAGCTCCTCTAGCTAGTGACCGCGACGCTGACACTGGTTCGACAAGGCCTTGCTTCCTGCGTTTACTAATGTTGCCTTTTGGCGTATCGTCTCCAAACGCAACGACTGCAAATGCCATGGCAAGCGACATAACGGCAGGGAGCGCGACGGACCATCGCCATGCACATTCCGACGGAGGTCCAAACTACTTCGCGGCTAAGATCCAGTGTTTCCGCAACCTCACTTAGTAGCGGAGTCAGGGCAAACCATGTGAAGAAGGCCACGAAAAAGGAAGCCCAGGCCAGATGAAAGGCTCGCATGTGAGGCCTGGCGGCGCTGAACAGAGGGATTTCGACCGCTCTGTCCTCCTGCGTGGGATCTACTTGCAGTCTGTACACGGAATATTTGGAATCCGGTGCACCACGATCGGTGCAACCCTGTTCCCTACTTTCTGACCCATGCAGAGATAATTCCTGTGATTCTTGCTGCCATGGCCAAGTTGCTACGCATGTTTCGAACGCGACTTCCTGGGCCAAGGATCGACATGGGGGTTCCTCGCCATCCTCTCTACCACAACATTCGGGAAATCGGTGTTTGTCCGGAGCATCGTCACATCCCATTCGTAATGATCCGGGATCGACGTTCAACCCCATGGAATCATCATTAGCGGTAGCGGCAGCACATTGCGTTTTTATATCGTGCAACGAGAAATCTGTAGGAGGACGAATGAGTGCGGCCACGGAAAGAGGAGAAATCGGTCCACTTTCTATGCAGCCGTGCGAGACGGCGCGATGCTTCGCTTTCCGCGAGAAATCCGTATCGTCGTCGTCACTGGCTCGCGACTTCAGAGAAGCGGACGGCGGCCCGGAACCTTTCAGCATGGTGCTAAATCACATCACATCAGGCTTGAAAGCCTGGTCGAACAAACGAACGGTAGAACTCAGTCTGCAAATTGCGAATTGTACCGACTTCGGATGCGACACGTTTCCCCGCAGGGTACCTCGATGCTCGCGCTCCTACGACAGAGTGATTCCGTGGTCCATAACATAAATCCAAAGGTGTGTCTGTATTTTCACTGTCAATCCCAGGTATCGGAAGAAAAGAGAATCGTGTCACTATCCTTTCTGTGCTCAACAGCAGACTGTGCGATCAATTAATGAAGACGGGAGTTTTGCTGACTGCTTTTCGCGCGTCGCAGCCAATCCAATTGTTCGAATTTTGTTTCGATTTTCTCTCTATAAGTGTTTTAGGTCAATGTATGAAATGAGTTTCTTCCGTGCTTCCGGAAGTAGAGCTAAAATATTGACATAATCTGAAGCATTCGTCACACTGACAATTTGAACCCATAAGTAGTCCGAAATAGAAGGACAATCTCAATAAGTTTCAGAACGGAAAGCCAGAGTAAGAATTAATGTTTAATTGTTAGCATGTTTATACTTGGTCCATAAGTAACTTTAAGCCTTCCTGGCAAGGCAGTGAAGATACCACCCGACTGCCTTTAATTAACCATAGGATCCATCAGAGGCCCCTCTTGACGTGCGTGCTCGATCGTCCACGCAAGCCTTCAAAAAATCAGAAGTGACGACGTGTTTATGCATCGCAATGGCAACCGTCTAAAGTTATTGCTTGCATCGTTTCGATACGCTGTTTGATAGGTATGGCCAAAGTTCCCCAAAGGAACCATCAATGTTGGCGAGGTTATTTCTTTCTTGCTGAAATTTGTGTGGCCGCTTGTACGAAAACATTAGCGGCCACGAATCCGACCACTATCCGATTGGACACAATTCGAAGGTGCACAGAAAGCTACAACCGGGGTAAACCGATGGCGATATAATACGACATATGCCTAAAATGACAATAACGGTATATAAAAATATCGAAAAAAGGTTACGAGGCTAATAAGTGATGATCGTTCGATAAAAGCAATCGGGGCATAAGCGGAGTTTCCATTGGCATAAGCGGAGTTTCCATTAGCAAAAAACTATCTTTCGCCAACTTACTTACCGTTGATCATTCCAAATATTGCTTTTAACTTGTAACCACAACTCCAACTTTTTAACGATCGCCGAAATAGAACTCCCATTCATTTCTTTACTTTCTATGTAGGGGGAGATCCTTGTATATCAAAACATCTCGAAACATCGATGCAACCATCGCTCATTATCGCGCAAATATCGACTCCCACAATATAGAAACTGCCGCAACCGATAGAGAGCTACCAAAGCACATCCACACCATCGGCTACAGAACATACCGGAGCAAGTGCACAATCCGCTGTCAACCCCTTTGAGACTACCACCATGCGTTTTTCTATTTTTGCGTTGCTCGCCGCCATTTCGGCCTCGTCCCTTCTGCCTGAACTGACGGGGGCTCTTCCAAACGGCGATACCACTTACGAACAGCAAATCGGACGCCTGGACAATGCGGCTCGCTCATCCAGTCGTATGTTGATGAAGAACCTGAGGATGGATTTAAGCGACAGGCAGGTCAGTACAAAGTCGCCTGCCCCACTTGTGACTTCTCCTCCAACAGCCCAGCCGACGTCATCTATTAAGCAAGCTTCCTCCAAAGTCCCGTCCGACGGTTCCAGTAGCCCTAGTTCGAAATCGTCTCCAACCTCGCTGGAGACGGACATGCCAGCATCCAATGCTTCCAAGAAAAGCAGCAAATCCAGATCTCCGACATCGCCGAATCCGAAGAGCGCGAAAGCTACGGTATCTCCCGATCAAACTCCGTCTGACTTCCCCTCCGAAGTTCCTACTGGTCCCAGTGCGAAGTCCTCTGTGGCACCGGCAGCTTCCAAGAAGAGCGGCAAGGGAGGGTCCCCGACATTGCCAAATCCGAAGAGCGCGAAAGCTACGGTATCTCCCGATCAGACGCCGTCCGACTTCCCCTCCGAGGTTCCTAGTAGTCCCAGCGCAAAGTCTTCCGAGATATCAAAGGTGAGCGCTTCCAAGAAAAGCGGCAAAGGCGGGTCCACGACATCGCCGAATCCGAAGAGCGCGAAAGCTACGGTATCTCCGGATCAGGCTCCGTCCGATGTCCCCTCTCAGTTTCCGACTAGTCCGAGTGTGGAACCTCCTTCTAACGCACCGGCGGCCGATACTTCCATCACTTCCAAGAACGGTAGCAAGACCAGGACTCCGACCGTATCGAAAAATCCACCAACCGCAAAAGCTCCGGATGTTCCGAATCAAGCTCCGTCCGCAGTCCCTACGAGTCCCGCTACTATTCCGCCCTTTACCTTCTCGTTGCCGCCAGTGTTGACTTTGCCGCCAGTGAGCGAACTGCCAAAGATCCCTACGCAGAAAGCTGATCAATTACCACTTCCGAAACTACCCAGAACAAAAAAGGGAACCAAGAAAAGCTTGACTAAAAGCACCGCTGAGTTGCCTCCAGTGATGGCTCTACCGCCAGTGATCGATTCGCCGAACATCCCCAGCAAGAACAGTAACTTGATTCCCGTTCCGAAACTAGCCGAGACGAAAAAAGCCAAGACCAAAGGCTTGACCAAGACCACCAACTCGTTGGAAATTCCCGCCTTCTAACGTGCCCGGGCAAGACAATGGATGTCATTGATGTTGTCGCTGTCCTACAGAAAATGTGTACCGTTACCAGAAGTCCACCAAAGTGTCTGTGGAAAGGGTATTTCATTCTGAGTCTTTGTCAGTCCTCGTTTGCATCTAAAAGCAGAATCCATCCAAACAAAAAACTAAATGGAATTAGAGTTCAATCCTACGTATTGTTAACTATTGCGTTGTAGTCGATCAGTTGAGTCTAAATAATATGTAGTGTCCGAAAATTTGGCTTGTAGGGAGGCGATTTCGGAGCGAGCGATGGTACACAAAGTAGAAAGTAGCTGTCGTGCTCTCTAACACAAGTCTTCACCACACCCACCCCGACCACAGGGTACGATTTCCCAAGTCATTCTATAACGTATCGAGAAATTGTGATGCCTGACGTTGCGGTCTTACAGTGAAACTACCGTCGTCAGGACTCCCGTGTCTCGGCCATTCGCAGCCACACTCATTCGTTCCGATCCGGATCCAAGCTGCAAGGTTCCGTCCGGCAGCAATAAGCAGTGAATGGGCACGGCGTTTGCGGGCTCTAGTGCGGGCAAATTGGCGGACTGCACCATACGAGATCCACGGCATTGTACGCGGTGGCGTCCATACGTTCCCGTAACTGACCCCGCCTGCATTGTACCGAGTTGGGAAAGTCGACAATCGTGCAAGAATGTGATTGTTTCTTTTGCGATCGGTTGGCAACATCGACTCTGACCGTGGCGAATGAGGTAAACAGGTTTTGGCGGGGAAAGTACTATCGGTCGTGACTCTATCGTCGTGTTTGGATACTGTTCGTTGGAAGGAAGGACTGGCGGTGGAAGGTGGTGTACGGCAGGAACGGCATGGGGGAACGACCACGATGTCCAAATGTACCGTTTCACAACCTACGGGGGCAAAATCCGTCCGTGCTCATTTCTTCCCGCGCCACGAGTAGACTGTTGGAGCCGGACACAGTCTTGTGGCGCAACACAACACCGCATCCGCAGCGTTTCACAGTCAGGCAAGTCAGTCCTGCAACGAGACAGTCCAGTCGTCCTCTCGGTGTCTTGTCAAGGAGAACACAAAACCGAACGGACGGGGTGGACATGGAAGCAATGTGTGTGTATCACACAGTCAGAGCTCCCTCTTGCCTTTCCAAAAGGATGGGATTTGTCTGGTATCTGTCGCAAGGACGTTTCGTTGGCCAAATCGATTCACGAATACGATTGACTCAGTACGGGCACCTCGTCAGCCCCTTCCCTGCCCTGACTGAGTTGCGCCAACATCCCGCGTCCCTGAGATTTCGCCGAATCCGTCGATCACGAAATCTCCTCACGCCTCCCTGCAGCACTGTCTATCAACGACAACAGTCCCACAGTGTGTCTACGCAACCTCTCGTTGGCTCTCACTGACTTGGAGTTTGCAATTGCCAATACAATACTAGAGTGCTCCGTGTTGTTAGTATTGTCCCAATGAAGATTACTTTTGTTTCGTCCCTGTTGCTGGGAATTGTCCTGGTGGGAACCAGTCACGCCTTTGTCCCACCCGTTCGCATGACGCCCTCCACCCGCACGGCATACTCCACCACCACCGCCCCACCCCGACCGTACGCGCGATTCCCACTCTCCTTACGGCACATGATTGTCGAGTCCGTGTCGGTTGTCGTGGAATCCGCGGCGACGATCGTGGCCGACGCGGCGGCCACGCAAACGGCTCCTCCGGAACTGGGAGGCATTTCCTATTCCAAAGCAAGTTACTACACAATTCTGGGATTGTACGCCTTGAGTTTTCCTGGACTCTGGTCCACCGTGGCACGATCGACCAAGGCTAAAATCAAGAGAAAGACCTACGTGTCGGCCGGGGAAAAAGCGGACGGAACGCAAGGATTGGGACTGCGACAACAAGCGGGAGAAATCATGGCCTGTACGTTCTGGGTGATGATGTGTATGTGTGTGTATGTGTGTGTATGTGGTACTACTGTAGTATGTGTGTATACTCGTGTCAGAGTGTGTGGAGACGAAACCTTTGGTGACTCCCGACTCACTCTTGCGTTTTGGTTGGTTTCGTGTACCCACACGTACAGACATGAAAGCCAACAATTACGAAGTCGTGGATGCCGGTGAGACGATTACCTTTCGTGGAGTCATTCCGCGCAGTCTTTCCCAGGCGCTCTTTTTGTCCTTCGTCACCATTTTTGGTATGCTGTCACTGGCGTTGGTTTTGAACATTCAGTTCAACGACCTGGAGCTACCCCTGATTGGCAAACCCAACTGGTACCTGTTAGCATTGTTGGGACCCTACGCGGGTATTTACTACTGGCAATCCGGGGACCGTGTCGACGACTGTTCGGTAAAACTGGTCACCAACGAGGAAGAAACGGAAAACGAAATTACGGTACAGGGATCCGAAGAGGAACTCGAGCGAATGTGGCGCACACTGGGCTGGCAAGAAAAAGGTATGGTCCGAGTGGATGGTCTTTTGGACAAGAAGATGGGTACCGTGGAGACGAAATGAAATCCCACCGTTGGGTCGATTCGAGAGTAGACGACTGTGAGATAGTGAATCGTATCGTATTGTTTGTATCGTATCTGCTACTTTTAAGATTTAGGGTATTACCTGCATCGGAAAACACCCACTACACCCACATACGTATTTTTCGTGCTCCACCAAATCACCAACGTATTGTGGACCACCACAATACGGCATTCTACGCGAGACACTCCCCACGCAAGTTTCGTTTCCCTCTTCCCGAAACTTGCCCGTTCCCGCCTGGTGTGGTCGGTTTTGCTTGCCATTAGGGTGACTGACATTCCTGGCCTGGGAACGTCCATGGTTCATGTTAGACGGACCACGTCACACAGACTTGGCGCGCTTGGCGTCCCGCGAGGTCGGTAGGGACCGGAGACGAGGCCGAGGTGCGAGAAGCCCCACCCGCCGATCGGGGCATCCGTCCACTCGTGGCGCACCAGGCCAGGAATCGTCTTCTTCGGAATCATCCTCAATAGGGATAAACGCAATCGTGTTCCTTTCTGGAAGAATCCTTGGCCGCCTCGTGTGTAGGTGTGCCGCGACCCGCTGAGAAGTAGGTCTCAACCGGAAGGGCAATGCTAGCTTGGGCAGATTTGGTGGTGAGTCCGGTAGCATTGGCATAAGTGGACTACGGCCTCGATTGGCGAAATACACCAGCTCGGAGGATTCGGCGTCGCTCGCAGAGCTACTTTGGTGCGAATGCGGACGAGAATTCCACAGTCCGGCGCTTAATTTCCTCTCGGGAGTAGCGCAGTTTTGGTCTTCGCACGACCCTGAAGGATGAATCGGTGTACTACCGGACCTTGGTGTACTCACCGCCATGTTGAGAATAGATTCGTCCGTTAACTTCATGGCACAAATTTGGGACGAGAAAAGAGAAAACAACGGGCAAACAACGCTCTATGGGGCTCCGCCACTTTCATAGAACAGACACCAGCGGGAGACGGACCTCTATGGAAGCAAAAAAATAATCATTGCTCCTGACTCTTCAACCCGCCCATGTACGACGGACGAATTCTCGAAAAAGCCGCCCGCGAAATAATTTTAGTTCAATCGTTGCAGTGACAAGTTTGAGGAGCCCCCCGCCAATCTCTTTTTCAGAAACGGCATGGTTGCTTACTAAAAAATGAGTGATGAACAAAGTGCGTGTTTGTTCGACAACAGTGACGTGTTGCTCTCTGTCCTTAAATAGGTCGAGAAAGAGACGTTGGACGATTTCTACAAAATGGATCCAGCATCGCTGACGTGTTCCAGCGTTGTTTACTACGGGTTCCGATGTGGAGTAATCTTCCAGTCCTCCGTTTCCCCAATTCATGAAATAGTATGCAAACAGTCGGAATCAATTAGATCATCTACCTGTGTCATTTTTTCAACGGCAATATGACAAAAGGAATGAATACAGAACGAGTTGGAAGGTTATTCAAAAGACATATCATCTGATATGGTTCTGAATCAGGTTGATGTGGCAGTAGTGACTCATTTTGCTCGCGTTTTATGGAAAAGTCCGTCGCTCTTGGTCAGTCGACTCACTGGCAAACAAGGAGAAGAGCTGGCGTCGTTGACGACGACAACGACGACGGCAGCAAATTTTCGTTCTCGTGCCTACCTGATACACACACACACACACAAACACAAGCATCCATTGGAACGAAATGCGCCGAGAGAACTCTTGGCAGAAACGACACCGGAAAACCACTCATCATTTTCGAAAAATAACACAGCTTCGGCACAAACAACATTCTTTGGCACGAACGACCAACCATAAAGCTCTACTTTGGAGATGAGGAAAGAATTCCCTTTCCGAAGCGGCATCATCCTGCTTCTCTGGCCAGGATTATTGACCTACGTTGCTGGTGCCTTTACTACTGTTTCTATAAATTTGAAACAATCAGCGTTGCACGCTGCTGTGGTTCCACCGCAGTCCAATAGAGAAAATTCCAATCAACTATCGGAAGAACCATGGTGGAAGATACCTGCGAATCTCTGGTCGCCTTCTACAGCTCAATTTACAGAAGAGAAAGGAGCGGTTACCCTCCATACGTACCAGCACAATGGATATACTCTAACGTATCAGTACAAGGCCGCTACGAGGGTAGAATACCGAGACCAACCGCCCATTTTACTGATTCACCCGGTAGGCATCGGCATGTCGAGTTGGTTCTGGAAGCGTTTCTTGAGTACTTGGCAAGGACCAGCCGTGTACGCTGTCGATCTGATTGGCTGCGGAGTCAGTCACGGCGCCGATGCTTGGAATCCGGAAGAAAAAGGCATGAGTTTTCCTCTTGGATGGGTCAAGGGATGTGAGGCGTTGATGGAGCAAGTCATTCTCCGGAGTCACACGAAACCCTTTTCGCTCGGCAAGCGGTATCCGACTTGTACCATCATGGTTCAAGGGGGCCTTGCTCCAGTGGGTGTATCCTTGGCGTTTCGGAATTCCCAAACTGTTGATCGACTAATCTTGGCGTCTCCACCATCTTGGAAAGACATGACGACGGCCGTTCCCGGACGTGAATTGGCCCGCAATTACAACTTTTTGAAAAGTCCACGTTGGGGCAATTTGGCCTTTCGATTCTTGGAAACGCGTGAAGCGGTCGAATTCTTTTCCAACGCCTTCCTTTTTGAAAAAGGATGCGATGCTGAATGGTTGAACGAATGCGTCACCGAAATGGGCGTGGCGGTGCGTCCACCGGTGCAGGTCTTCAACGCTGGTTTTTGCATGCACCGTTCCTACGCCGAGGAGCTGGAGTCTTTGTCTCAACCCGTCCTGATTTTACAAGGCCGAGACGACAAAGCACGACTGTCCGAACGAGCGTTATACGAAACCAGTATTCCCACCTGTAGAATTGAGACCTTGCCGGGAAAGAATGTTTTGCCGTGGGAGTCACCCGATGCGGTCGGTCTGGCCGTCCGAGAATTCTTGGGGTTGTAGAGGGAATCTACTTTATTAAAGTTACAAAATGGAGCGAGCTGAACGATGCTCGGTTTCATGGAAAGAAACAGAGCGTATACAAATTGGAAATGCGAATGCATTGCCAAATTGCAGCTCACCTTCGTTACCGGAACAAAAAGAGGCACGGCAAGAATTGTCACGATATGGCGCAAATCGAGGGGATGCTCTTGTGCTGGTTGAATCGATGGTTCCGGATGTTTCAAGTACTGGACCATTCTTTGTTTTGCTTTGTGACAGAGTGGCATAAAGGCATATCGTAGCATGGTGGTTCAGCGCGCTATATTGATCTTGTTACGATACCAAGAGCCCGTTGAGATAACGTCGACATGTCCTGATGCCCGCCATAGTTAGGTCACTCCGGGAAATGGATTGTGAGCTTTCTTGATTTCTAACACATTTAGAGAACACATTTGTTCACAATTGGCTCTGTTCTCGTTTGAACCTGTTTATTGTGTCTATCTACTGTTGGTCTGCACAAGTTATGGAAATGAGCTGTGACATTTAAAAAGTGTAGAAGCAGGTCAAAGGCCACATGCTGAATGCGAAAACTCCCTTAAATTAGTTATTATCTCTGCGTGTTTGCGTGCATCCTTAGCAAATTTAGCTTTTAGCTGCAGAACCGATTGGTGCTACCTATGATTATGACGCTTTTGGGTGAACGCCTCATGCCAAATCGATTAAAACCCCGGAATCCGGAGCTGATCGCAGTATCTCCACAGTATGACGGGTGAGACTAGGGCGTCCACCTCGTGCACGATGCAGTTTCCAACGTTCCAAGATTGGACAATTTTTGCGTCGGGGCCGACCGTTACACCGCCATCTTCTTTGGCTCCCCATCCCAAAAGCCCTCCCGACTGGACGGAATTGAAGGACCACATTAGATTCAAGGAATGGTACAAGTAGTGGCAAGTAGAAAGTTACGTTCTTTGACTCCCAACACCTACCTTGGTGCGACCAACGGGGACATCACCACCCAGACTCTTGATACCACCAATCGCCAACACCGGCTTGCCATCCTGTTTGGGAACGGTCCAATTCTCGCGAAATAGCCGGGTCGCCGTCAGGGGTTCGCTGGCGACGACGTGGTAGGCCCCCATCTTTTCGGCCGTTTCGAGATTTCTCGGATCTTGCAGCTGTGCACGTTTCTTGTCACCAAGATTCGCAAAGGCTTCGGTGTTAGGAGCAAACAGCGTGTATCCTTCCGTGTTCGATTCCCGTAACGTCTTCATGACCTGGGAGTTTTTGCCTATCAAAGCCAAAAATTCTGGATACTTCGACTGCAAGAACTTCTCCACGTTCGAAATCTCGCTGGTTTGCTCTGGTGTCGTACTGTATAAGATCGTTCGATAGCGAACTCCCGTATTCGGAAGTCCGGTAGGAGCCACCTGAAAGGCGGCGCTCCGGCCGAGAAAGCTGAGCACGGCAAATAAATATGCTACTGAAGTTTTCATTTTGCGTCGGCTATGTGATTCCTGGGTGCGTGCTGGAAAGTATTGTCTAGGTGCAAACTGACAGTGAACAAGAAATCCATTTACCTGATCTTTGATGGAGACTGTACCATAGGAAGAGCCTTTATTGAGAGTTAGCCTCAGGAATGAAGCGTAGCGAGGTTTAGATCACTGTTAATTGTAATCCAAAATTGTGCAAAAATATCTACGAGATGCCCTTCCGACATACATATTCAATAACATGAATGTCTTTTTGCCTGTCTGCTTTCCCCCACTAGAAAACTTCGACTTCCAATTGCGATCGGAGGTTCATTAGTTTTGGTACGACACTTCTGGACCATGAGAATCATGCCTTCGAAAGGTCTTGGTTCACTGCTTCTTAGTGGCGCACTCATAATTCACTTCGCAGAAAGCTTATCAACCGATGTACCGTTTAAGCAGCTTAAGATATCGTTTGTCACTGGCAACGCTATGAAGGTAATTTGACGCCCGACGCAGACTCACAGGAATAGAATATGTCAACGATGTCCATCTAATTCACATCATCTCCTCTCTGATTGGTATCAGACATTGGAAGTCAAGCAGATTCTAGCAGATCATGGTGCTACAAAAGGACCCACACCAGAGACTTCCTTGGTTGATTTACGGACGGTGCAAGTCGACCTACCCGAAATCCAGGAAGTCGACACCATGGCGATTGCCAAAGACAAGGCGCTGTTGGCGGCACAACTCGCCAACGGTCCCTGTCTAGTAGAGGATACCTCTCTCAAGTTCACGGCTCTTGGGGGTATGCCCGGCCCTTATATAAAGTGAGTGTGGCCTTCTGTGGCATGTGAGTCGGCGTGTACTAAATCCCTCGGGATCTTATGTCCGCATCATGAACCTTGCCTAATTCTTTCACTTTAGATGGTTCCAGGAAAAGCTCAGATCCGAGGGACTGTACAACATTCTAGCTGCTTATGAAGACAAGACTGCCGTCGCGGTCTGTACCTTGGCGTTTTGTCCGGCGCCCCACGCGGATCCCGTTTTGTTTACCGGCGAATGTCACGGTCGCATCGTGGAACCTAATCCTGGCCGTGGCTTCGGTTGGGATTCCATATTTGTACCGGACGGCTGCGATGAGCCTTTTAGCCAAATGAGTTTGGCCGAAAAGAATCACTTAAGCCACCGGGGAAAAGCGGTCCGACGATGGGCCGATTGGTTGGGCCGCAACCAGGACGCATTGTGGGAGCGACAAGAAGGAAGGCAATCATTGCCGGGTCATAAAGGACTCGACTTTCGAGTGCAGTTTCCCGAGCAATAGTAGCGACGTGACTAAAAGAAAAATAGCTTTCCCCTGAAAGGCGGTTTGCGAGCAGTGACAAAACAGTCAGGTCTGTACGGTTCCGGATAACTTGAACTGTTTGTCCAGAAATATTGTAAGTACAACAGTTTCATTAACTTAAAGCAAGTAACTTGGCTTTATTATGAGCAAACGTCAAATGGAAAACCAAAAGATTACTTTCTACTTTTACACGCACACCGAGTCCAAGGGAAGATTCTGTGTATGTATTGCGTTCTTCGAAAACAACGTGCAGTCTACAAACCTAGATGTGCGGCGCCGATTAAATATCCCGCATACGCGGAAAACAAATGCCACAGTCCGTGAAGTATCATGTACGTCCGACCCTCCTCGTATACCCAGCATAGTCCCAAGCAAACCAGCGATACAGCGCCGTATTCGAGCCCTTCTAGGGGAAACGATGGACTCGAAAATAAATAGACTGACGCCGTCAAGATGGAAAGGGCAGCAAATGCATAGTCGACCAAAAGCGCCAGCCGAACCACTGGAGCTCCCATTTCACCCTGGACTTGCAACTGATTGTAATGGTAATTGAAGGACGCGATGGCCGTCACGTCGGTCAATAGACCGAACCACAGATCCCCTTGCAATGTCAGGACTAGACCCGCCAATGCGTAGGCCATATTGGTGGCCAAGAATCCCACCCCCGGTACGGATTTTTCGGTATCTGGGCTAAGGTTGGCGTACGACAAAGCCCATCCGGATGTAGCGCCATCCAAGATTTGTTGCGCTGGTTGAGTCAACGACGTCAACTGTGCCAATCCAAAATTTGTTTCGCCCAACCGCTGTTCCGTTGAGGCGTTTTCCTTCTCCAGCGAAAGAAGGGACTTCAGATCCCAGTCGTCGTCCGTTTTACCATACAGGGAAGAAGACGCTCGCTTAGGTACCTTTACGTTGTCTCGTCCCAATAGGGAGAAACGACCCGAAGCAATCGTATTCGAACGAGATGGAAGACTGCTCGTCCTCGTAGACGGTTCTAAATGAAAGGATTGGGCTGTTCCCCCCAGGGCTAGGATTATACAGCATATTGATGTCATCATTCGTAGAGCTACAAGACACGGCAACGATTGACTGTGTGTCGTCATGGTCAACGTTGTGACGAAAGGAATAGAATTTGGTAACTTGAAATGAAACAATCGTGTGGAAAGGTGTGACCACGGCTATGAAGACTCTTTAGCGGTCGAACTTCAAAATGAACTAGATCATGTAAACACTTCCTTTCGTCTCAGAAGAGGGGGGGGGGTATAGCGACGTCAGCGAACTTGGAATCCAGATGGCACGGCCAGACAAGCCAGAATCTCCTGATTTCGATGGCGCACTCTTTTTGCCTAATGTAAAAACTGGTTGGCGGGAAGATTCGGCGAGCGACTGGCTTTGTTACGGCTTGTGCCACGATTACGGCTCGTCAACGGATATTACAGTTATATGGACAAATTCGTTTGTACTTACTGTTCATACCAATTTGGTTCGATGCTTAACAGACGATAGCTCATCAATATCCTGAACCTTTCTTTCAGAAAAGTGTCCCCCAAAGATGAATGAGACACATACCAAATCAAATTTCGGCATGAGTACACCGTCTCATTACTGTATTGCTCGATCTTATCCCTTCTGCGAAAGACTTTCACGTTCGTACCAGCGAACACAGCACGGAGATTTCGTATTTGAAAAAAACGTATGGACCAGAAGGCAACAAACATAGTTTGACATTGTTCGTGTTGCTCACTTGGAGAGATCATACCGCACTGCAATGAAAGACAGAGCCATGCCTTCCTTCCGTTTGCCTCTACTTATGCTTTTGTCCCTTTACTTTCCTATGGATATACTCTCAAAGACTGATCTATCAAGCTGTATGGAAGCTATGCAACTAGCCGATCAAAACAGAGACGGTCTTATTTCCAGATCCGAGTACGTCAACCTCATGACGACCCTGAGTCCGTACGAGTCATGTCCAGATTCTCGCCTCGGCGGCGACCTTCTAGGAAACGGCTCCTTCCATTTGGCGTTTTCGTCTTTGGCTTGCCTCTGTCTGCGCTACACGAATGATCGGAATTGTTGTACAGAAGCGGGGGAAGAAAACGGCACCGGTCCCGTTCTCGTGTTGGGGAACGTGTACCCCAAAGCCTATACCGAGCGCGTTTGTGCGACGCTCGCCGGTACGCTCGACGATGAATGTGCCTCTCCACCAACTTTGTCGCCTGCAGTGTTACTTTTGGAAACACCCGTTACCGCAGCGGCGGCACCTACTGCGGGTCGACCAGAAGCCTCTCAACCACCGACTGTAAGTCCCAACTTTCGTCCGTCATCCAACCCGACTGCACCACCAAGGGAATGGATTTTACCTACACCAACGAGTCTATTCAATAGTGGAGGGGTTGAGGACGGAGGCAACAATGGCTCCCTGGTTGATGCTAACACAGACGACCCTAATCGAGGACTGACCATAGCCTTGCCCATTGTGCTCCTTTTGACACTCATCGGCACGCTTGCCTTTTGGGCAAACCGGCGGCGTTCACGTGCGCGCGATCGTGAGTTCAGCTCTCTGGCGTTGGGTTATTGGAACAAGGGACGCGGTACGGGTGGCGAACAACCATCGCCGTCCGACAATTTCGACAATCGTACGACCTGTACAAAATCAATCGAAACGCCAGGATGCGAGTGGGTCTCTGAGTTAAAACTCCCATTGTCCTTGGAAATGCATACGCCACAGCGTTCTGTTAACCTACGGAATAGTTTTGAAATGAATCACAGGGGCATCGATGCAAAAACCCAGGTTTCTTTAGGTTCCCTTGGCGTATACGAATCAGGAAGCGAAACCAGTACCGGTGTGGTTGTGGTCGGGGAGTTGGCGCATCCCAAAATCCGGCGAGATCGGGAATTTTCATCTCCCTTGGAAAGCGAGGGGTCGGAGATTGACGAGGAATTTTTATCGGAACAGGACGTTGACGAAATTTCCTCGCTGGCGACAACGTCAGACGATTACGATTGTGATTCAAATTACACTCTGTATCGAGCATGTGATGCCGTTCCCGAGAAGAACCAGAACGATTCGTATACGCCAGGGGATAAGGCTAAGCAGACGCCGCCCCCTCATGGTGTGAGTAGGCAGCGGCGTCCTTCCGCAATCCCAACCGTTGGTATTGCGACGAGCCCGATTGTACTAGTCAACACAACGCTGCATGCGGCAGCAACGGAATACCCAGACCAAGGTCCAACACCTGCGTTCCAATACGCGGAAGAGGGAAATGACAGTGACTCGCAAGCAGATTTTTCGTTCCTCGATTACAGTCTGAAGCAAGCCGCGTGGCTAGACTTTCAGCCCGGTGCGGCACCAGAAGAAGGTCTGCCGTAAAATATACGGTCCACGGAGTTAAGAACTGTACAGTTTGACAGTTGGAACAGTCCTGTCAGCAGAATTTCTTTTTGGACATTAGTCTGTTTACTTGGGGGGTTTAATACTTGTAAGCGTAGTCGGGGATAGTCAATTGAGAGTGCCGACAGTTGAAGAAAAAAACGAGGTGCATCCAGAATGGCATAGTGATTTGTCCGTCAAATGAGGACGGTGTGATGGTGTGTTCTTTATTTGGGCGTCGCGCTAGGGATACGCTTCCACAGTGCGAGGCCTCCGCCGCCACCCCGTGCCGTGGCAATATTTTCGTCGGCCGAAATCCAGTTGAAGAATGCCTTCTTGTCCCGTTTGGTGTTGACCACGTTGGACTCGCTGCCTAATCCGGACTTGGCCCCCAAATTGGCGGCTTCTCCTTTTTTTAGCGTCACGTCAAAGAAATTCAATAGCAAGACCTTATCAAAATCGAACTCGAGTTTGCGTTTTTGCAAATCAAACTCCATGGTTCCCGAAAAGCGCACGGCGGGAAAGTCTCCGAAATAGATTCCGTTTTCGATTTCCATTGGTTCCTTCGTCGTCCGAAAACTCTGCACGGCCTTGATGGGAAAGTAATTGATTTTCCCGTACTTTTGTTGCGTCTGCGCCGTCCCGGTGGTAAAGACGAGACGCCAGTCGCCGTCCAGCGCCCGGAGCGTAGCCTCGGCCGTTGCGGGATAATCCTCCCGCGCCCGACGTCGCATGAGTGTTTCCAACTCCGCCAACGCCGTGTACACCTGTTCCGAGTCTTCCGTTTTGGTGTCGGCGGCGCGCGTCAACAAGGCCACGTGCGTCTCCAGCGACGCGGGGTCTGCCGACGTCCGGCTCGCGAGGAACGGGAAGGCGTGACGGAAGCCCGGGGGCTGCGTGAGAGTCGGTAGCCACGCGGTGGACCGCGACAGCAGTGTCGCCACGAGGAAGAGTACGCAACGCGTTGTGCGATTTGGTGTCGGAAGCATAGTTCGATGCGGATAGTGCCTGTAGAGTACTAGAAACCCGCATCACCAAATGTGGAGGTGCGCTCACAGTCAAGCAGGATTAAGGGGGATGAGCCGGCGCGGGTTTGTGGATCTCGAAGTACAGACGGGCGTGTGTCGTGCGGCAAACCTCATGTTTGTCTTTCCACGAATGAATCTCCAGGCGCCTCATCACGATTGAAATAGATATCAACAGGACTCGAAAAAATGAATGGATACAGAAAAGACACACTTTGCATAAATGTAGGTGTCTGATTGTATCCACAACAGAACGTTTAGGTGAGGAATGAAACCCTCAAATCGAAATGTCCGACCACGATCCAGCCACGGAGCTTCCGAATACGAGCCGCGGCGGACTCGTGAAAAAACGTAGCCACGGAGATCGTCTCATAAACTCGATTGTCTTTTTATGCTTAAGACACCCTGGATACTTCTGCAAATTTGTCGCACCATCAATTTCAGTCGGGTCGAAACAGTGATCGGTATCTTTTCCCAGCAACAATTATCTGTAAGGAACCCTGCACGAGACCCTCCAACGAACAGGATTTACAGTTACCTGCCCTCTCTCCCTCACAAAGTACGTAGGTCTCACCCATCATGAATCCACGGGCCCGTTCTCCCCACGCCGGTCACGACCATTCTCCCGCATCGGTGTTGCCGACCGTCGCATTCTACACCGAACGCGACATCGTGCAAAAGCGCGGGGGTATCATTAGTCAACGTGTCGCCAACAAGCAGTATCACGCCTTACTCCAGGCCAACGTGATGATCTACAAGACGCTCCCAAAAGACGATCGCAGCGACTTTGCCAAGAACATATACAATTTTCTCACGCGAGTTTGCCAGCGTCGCATCGTCCAGTACCGTACCGGCGGTGATGATTACGTCGTGCTCGACGAAAGTAAAGGCGCCATCGTCATTTCCGCGGCGATTCGAGACGATAAGACTGCACAGGCCTGTTGCGCCTCGAATCCTCTTTGGATTTTGGGACACCATGATCCTAGCCAGATGTATGGAGGAATGCCGTTCTTGTACCGGACCAACAATGACAACAAAAACATTAACAACAACAACAACAACAACAACAACAACAACAACACCGAAGCAGAGACTGTTTGGCACCATTGTCAATCCAGTACCGAGGCGCAAACGTTTCTAGTACAGGGACATTTGAAAAACTTGTTAGTTCTGCCTTCGGATATTGATATTCCGGATCGCTCTGTTCTTTCCTTTGCTCACCGACGCGACAACCTGCCGGCGCTGACGGTAACCAACTTGGCCGGACGAGACGGAGAGGATGTTGGTGATCATGACGAAGAAGAAGACCTTGACGAGGCGGATGATTTACTCCGAATACTGGAACAGCGTCACGCGGACGACAACGGAGACACTCATTTACCACCCCACTACCAGCACCAAGGGAAGGTTTCACCTTACTCGCACGGATCATGTGCATCCGATTTTACGTATCCCGTCCATCACCGCCATCGCGCTGTTTCACATGAAATGTTCGAGCAGCATTGGCACCCCTACGCAGAGCTTGGGGATATCTTTGCCATGGATTTGGAGCCCCGACCGATAGAAACAACGAATGATTCCTCGGGAATCACGGCCATAAAATTGAGGGACCTACCAACCTTTCCCGTCTCGTCCAGCTGCTCGACCATATCCATGTCGGACGGAGAAGACGACCACATCATTGAGATCGAAGGTGAACCGATATCTTCCCGGCGGAAACGACCCCGATGTTGGGAAACTAGCATTGCGGCAAACTCCTCGAGCAGCTTATGGTCTGGTTCGGGTGAGGACGCTTTTTGTCGTTACCAATGGGAGTGGTAGAGAACAAGTCCATTGCTACCACCACAATCCAAGGTAGCTTCCTGACGCACGCTGCTTTAGAGGCGGTTGTTGGATACGGATACGCCGCTGGTCGCACGTTTCCCGATTGTTGATTTCTATTTCTTTCATTTCCTTTCTACATTTGTGTACTTTTTTCTAGGTTCGTTTTTACCATACCTAATAGTATGAAATTTGCAATTTTTACACACAGATGTAATGGTTTACATACAGCTTTGAGGGTTATAGGTAAATGCCGGAGAATGATCCCTCCGACTTTGTGCTTGTCAATAGACTATTCCTAGAACGTCTAACCAGGCGTCCACGCCACCCAGCAGGTGGAGCTACTACTAGGTATTGCCAAGGGAAGGCGGGATTTTCGAAAGCAAAACAACGAACCAAAACCGCCCACTTTCAGAGTCAATACGTCTCTTGTTGATGTAGTACTGAATGGTTTGTTATCTTTTCCGTGTCTTTCCATCTATATAACAACTGCTCTACATCCCGGTACTCAGTATCGACTGCGCTTTTGTCTATTGTAAAGTGGCGCAGAAGTATTGTGTCGTGTCTGATGTTGGTCATTCACTGTCACAATCAGTCGAAACGAAACTGCCGTAACTATCAATTCGATACCGTCGAGTCAGGAAACAGAGAGCTATAGCTCTAGAGGCATAGCCAATGAAACAGCCGGCCTCATGTCAATAAGAAATCTTTACATATGCTTTGTAGTCAATCATGGATGCTGTGTGACTTGCTGGTGACTTGTGGCCGACACGGCAAACTCACAGGCCGTTGCATCACCATCATACTACAGTTACCGAATTTTGTGCTCAATCATTCACCCACGGAAATGACGTATTTCTGCCGTTTGACAGTTGGGAAGCCCAAGAAGCCTTCTTACCAAACATTTTGCTGATGACTCTCCTACTGATCTTAGGCTTCCTAGGACGACAATTTGGCATGATTTCAGTTGGAGAGTGATTGAGCCAAAATGTTGGATTCTGCAAGTAGATTTGCCGTCTTAGGAAGCCTAAAGGCTTCTTAGGCCTGAGAAGGCATTTTAGGCCTAAGAAGGAAATGAATCAGCTAGGCCGGCTCGCTTTCGGATATGTTTCAGAATTTGCGGATTTGCTATAATTTCGACTTTACAGTTAGTTATGTTCAATGTTTGAACGCGAGGGACGTTCCAAAGGAGGAAGTCACAGTCAAACACTTATGCGTTTCATCATACATATAATATACTCTATGAAACCGCTGAGTGTTCGGAACTTCCAAATCGAAGTCACGTCGGACACTGGGAAACACGTAGACAACGTGAACGTCTCATCAACGCGATGGTTTGATAAATTATAGCCACACGACACTATAATTTCATACTACTGTGTAGATAAATTGGGGAAATTCGCTTTCGGGATTGCTTCGTTTACAGCATCGTTTGTAGGAACATCTATCCGCGACTTACTAGCTCTAGATCTTCGCCTCGTTATCGCTTCCTTTTTCCAGGCTCTGTCGTAGGACAGACGCAGTTGCCAGACGACTGCCCTCGTCAAAAGTTCGAAAGACAGTTCATTCGCTACAGGGTTATTAACAGGAAGTTGGTCCATTCTGTTTCCTATATTGATTAAAACAATCGGAGTCTCTGTGAGGCTTTCCCCCAAAAGCACTACTTTTTCGTCTTATTCTTACACTCGTGAGTAAGTAGATCAGATGGAGCCTGGTACTGCAGCGTAAAGTCGAATAATGACTTCCAAAACCAAAATACCTAATGAATAAAAACCTTTCGCCGATTGTACCTTGCTACGTAGCAATGGATTCTCTTTTCCGTGTCTTTCCATTTCTATAGTAATGGAAGTGCTCTAAGTAACGGTTCTCGTTATTCACTATGTTTTCGTCAGCTGTTGCAACGACTCATGACCCGTATGACTGGGTCTGACGGATCGTCTCCGCAGAAACTTTTGAAAAGGCGGATCGAACACCACACAAAAATCCGTCACGTGCTTTGGAGAAAAGGTAACAGTTACCAACAAGCTGGCGCATCTTCTTTCGACGACAAAGCACATCGCCGGTGTCCAACTTGGCTCACAGTCAGCTCACAAAGTCTTGCAAAGCGTCCTTAAGTTACCAAGAAGAATTCATATAAAACCTAGCATCGAACAGGCTCCTCACAATCATGAGACTTGCTGTTGCTAGGGCCACCGGTACGCTCGGTCTCTACCGCTTGTTCCTCGGGATCCTGCAAGCCGCAATCTTGGCTTCGTTGACGTTCGCACACGCCGACGACATTGGCGAGAACTCAATCTTTCAGTCCACAATGCTGGAGGCGCAATTGCCGAAACCCCTCTCGGACATGACGGCCACGTACTTGGGTAGCAGTGACGATGGGGTGTACATTGCCGGCGGCTGCGACGATCCGAACGGCAACGTCTTTGTGGATGATCCAGACTTTCCCGGATTCTCGTGCGGTTCCATTTCCGATACGCTCTACCGCTTCGACGTGTCGGAGAGCACCATTCGTGAAGTTGCAAAAATGCCACGACCGCGATACCGTCACGCCGCCTTTGGAATCCAAGGCCGACTGTGGTTGGTTGGTGGACGGGATTTGAATGATGACATCGTGGTGGAAGTCGATGTGAGTACAGCTACTGTGCGTGGTAGAACCTTGCTATTCATACCGTCATGGCTTCCCTCCGTGCTCGTGGCGCAGATTTGTGATTGCTGTCTTGCGTTGATTCTTTTTTTTACCTACGTCTCGCTTTCTCACCCGTATACTGGTTGCCGTTGTTACTTGCTGACTGTCCTTGGTGTTGCTCGATCCAGTCGTACGATACCGCTACTGATACTTGGACGACATTTACGGATCTTCCCGTCTCGCTCGCTACGAGTGATGTGGGAGGTTTCAGCCACGGCGACTATGGCTACATCGTCGGTGGATATAGTCAGGATTACAAGGCACAGGCCACGACCTGGCGGCTCTTGACCACCGCCGCACTCGTCAATAACTCCTTGGCGAACGACGATGCGGTCGAAATCGTCAATGGCCTGGCAGAAGCTCGTGGAGATGTGGCCGCGGCCTTTGACAATAACTTTGGTTACGTTTCGGGTGGCTTCACGGATGTGAACGATTTCTGCGAGCCGCTCGCTTCCGTGTCGGCCTACAGCTTTGACTCCGGAGAATGGAGTAGCCTGCCCGATTTGGCCTTTGCCCGGGGCGACAAGGGACTGGCAGCGTTTGACGGACACATCTACGCCCTAGGTGGAGAACGACAAATTGAAAACATTTGTGCGGTGACCGCCGATACACCCGATCCGGGGGATTTGACTGTGGCGGTGGACGTAGCGGAACGTTTCGATCTGGGTGAAGGGAACACCGAATGGACCTTATTGGACGATTTGCCCATTCATCGATTCCGATTTGCTGCCGTAGCAGTTCCTGCTCGACACGAAGTTCTCACGTTCGGTGGTCAACGGGCGTACAATGCGGACTGTCAGTGTTTGGCTGCAACGACGGATATCGTTCAGTACAAGGAAGTTCCCCAGGAAAGCGGAACTTCGGATGCTGGACATGGTTACTGGCTGCTGCCGATGAAAATGATTGTGTTTGCGATTACGTATATGACATTGATTGTGTAGTAGAATTCTTGTTTGTTGGGAATGTTACTGGCGCATACCGATAAAGTTTCTTATATGTGAAACGACACAAACAGCGCTATCGGTATGTACTCGCAAACAAGACAATTTTTGTTAGTTGATTGGGGGCTAGCTCACTGTCAGTTTGAAGCCATTTTAAGATTACAAAACATTTGACTGTAGCATGATAAATTTGTGCAACAAATTCTCTTGCATGTAAGGTAATGCCCCGTTTGGATACACGCCTACGGATGCATTGCTATGCGTCATCGGAACAATGAAGGGCGATATAACACTCCCATTTCTCTCAAAACGCACACTATTTGAATTATAGCTAGCAAAACTGATGAGAAAACTGACGGTAACCAATCTTCTCGGGCAAATCGCTAAGTGTCGTTCTCCGGAGTGTTTGCATTTCGTGCTGCTCCGAATGCTACTGCCGCAATCCACCGAGCCCAATCATACCGCTTGAAAGCGTCTACAAGTCCCATACATCCACTGCTGCGTTAACATCATCATCGCTGCGGAAATCGGCTGAAGATGTCGCACTCGCAAGCGTGGCTTTTGAAGGACTGTGTCGGAGAGGTTTCTGATCTTCGTCTTCCGAATCGTCCCAGTTTCCATCAGCGTTTGCCAGTTGTGCCAAATCTTCCTCCAGCGTCAAAGCTGGCGTTGCGTCGGCCATGTCTTCGTCTTCAGCGGCTTCTTCTCCGTTACCAACAATATGACCAGCGGCATTCTTCTCCGCGCGCTCTAATCGACGTTCGGCATCCTTAAGCTGGGCCTGTTGGCGTTCCAACACGTCTTTGAGCATTTCTGCGGCTGTCGTTCCACCGCGAACGCGGCGGAGCTGTTCCGGGTCGTACCGGCCTCGCGGCATGCCTGGTTTATCCATATTGATGCCGTGAGCATCGGCCCAGGCCAACCAGGGCATCCACGTATCAGGATCACCGCGGCGCAACGTATGCTCGTTTCCAATCACAATCAAAGCACGACGGGCACGGGTGAAGGAAACGTTTACACGCCTCCAATCAGATGTGAAACCAATACTGCCATAATCGTTACTACGAACCGCAGAGAAGACTACCGCTTCTTTTTCTCGACCTTGGAAACCGTCAACCGATGCGACTTCAATAAAGGGGGGTCCGCTATCGGGTAAGATTCGCCGGATCATACGCCGAATTAACCGCGCCTGTGCCGCGTATGGAGTAACGACAGCAATATCCGATGCACTGCACTGACCACCCTGCAAAAGTAACGATACGGCGTTGCAAGCCGCAGCCGCTTCCGCATCGTTATATTTACTGACGCCGTCGTCCATTTCGACTCCCTGAATTGGCAAGAACGCGACGGGAAATTCTTCACGAGGCCAGGGGAAACCCGCCAGCGGCCGACGTTCCGGTGCTGAGACACCGTTCCGCAAAAGACCTCCGTAGAAGAGATCCGAAGGGAACATGGCAATACACGGATGCATACGATATTGCGTATCCAACATATAAGGCGGAACACCACAGGCTACCATCCGGGAAAATAAAGGAACACCGTGACCTTCCTCCTCGGCCCGTGTACTGAGAACCGTCGGTGGTAATTGGCAGTGATCTCCCACCAGGACCAACTGACGGCAGCCACGCATAAGCGGCACCAGTACCGCAGGCTCGGTCGCTTGCGTGGCTTCGTCCAAAAGCACCCGATCAAACGTCATGGCGTCCAGAATATCGCCACCGGATCCAATACAAGTGCAACAAATAACTTGCGCTGTCTTGAGTTGCTTGATGCGATCCTTATGATTCGTGGCCGAATAAGCATTGTTACTGTTGCCGTTCGACGACGAATTGCCGTACGTCGAGGGCGGCCGATCGATGCAAAACCGCAACAACTCGGGACGAATCGCTTCGGGTCGTCCTAGACGCACCACTCGTAGTCCGACCGCTGCACACCCTTCCACCAGATTATCCACGGCAATGTTGGAATCGGACGTGGCGAGGATCGGGGTCGGGTTTTCTCCCTTTTCGGTGGCGGCCAAGGCCATGCGGGCCCAGTGTTGCAAAATGCGAATGGCAACAGCGGTTTTGCCCGTTCCGGGTGGACCCTGCACCAATGTTAACCGGTTGGTGGACGCGCCTTCGACGGCCAAACGCTGTGAGGCGTTGAGTCCTTCCAAAGCGCCGTACTTTTCCAAGGCCAAACGGGAGGCGGCCCGGATCGTATCCGGATCCAGGTCTTCGTGTTCGTCTTCGACACTCCACGGAATGGCTTGACCGCACAACTCCGCCGTCGACGTCATTTGTCCTTTGGGCAACCGCCCCTGTTGAGCCCGCATAATGTTTTCGTCCATCGCGGTAATTGCCTTGATGAGTTCCGGACAGGCGCGTTTTAAATCCCGCGTGGCGGCGTCCTCCAGCGGACTGGCCATGGCGACGGCTGCCGACAACTGACGATTGAACCCCATGCGATTTGCCAGTTTGTCCACACGGTACACGTTGTTCGGTATTTTCTCCGTGAGCGTCGCGTACAAACTAGCGTTGGTCTTGTCCTGGAGTCGGAGCACGGTGGGATTGGTGTTGATGACGGTCGCTTCCACCATGTTCCGGTCGAGTGATTCGGCCGACATGGGGTAGGGGCCGGCGTAGGGTAAAATCGAGACGGCGTCCCCGGCTTGAATGCCACGATTCTCCAGGGTGTCCGGAACAAAGACACCGAGTTGTTCGCCGGGCACGACGACCAGTTCGGTCGGTTTCTTCCCACGCTGTAGCGTGGCGTCAACGACGCAGACGCCCGAGCGGACGAGGCGTTCGCAGGGTGCCGAGCAGATACGATCGCGCGCCGACGTGGCTTCTTCCAAAAACTCGAGCGCAATGCCCCGGACGATACGGAGAAAGTAGGTCCGTCGGGTCGGTGTATCAAAGAGGGTGGCGATGCATAGAGCGTTGATCATGTCGGCGGCGTGGTAGGCACTGGAATTGCGTAAATTCTGTGGCAAGCATACGAGGATGCGTTCCGTTTGCAAGGAGGAGAGTGTGCCAGGCACGGTACAATTGCGGAGACAGTACAAGGCGTCTTCAAACATGGCGGCCATGACGTAGGCTTTGATGACGGTTTCGAGTACGTGGGGATCGAGGGCAAAGTGATGATTTTGTCGATTGTGTAGTAGTTCGCGGAGTCGGGCTGGATCGGACTGGTCGACGCAATCGCGGACTTCTTGATTGAATCGGCGGGCGGCTTTTTGGTTGACCTTGGCGTCTTGCGAAAGTCCCTTGGTTTTGCGATTTTTGGAAACACGGTTGGGAACAATTTTGCTCGACGTCGCCTCGGCTTTGTCGAAGGTGTCGGAGGAATCGTCCCGACGCATCTTGACCTGGGTCGCCGCGGTAATACTGACTTGTTGTGCCGGAAGTGACTTGAGTACGTCGGTAGTGGTGGCCACGGGTGCGGGTGGTTCTTCCGGGGCCTCGGGTTCCGGTTCGTGTTCCGGTTGTTTCTTCTTCTTTTTCTTTTTCTGGGTGGACGTTTTCGAATTCGTGGGTGGAAGGGGCGGAACCGAGTGAACTCCGTTGGTACCGTCGCCGTTGGTAGTTTGCGTCTCGTGTGCGTTGGCGTTCCCGTGGGCGGCAGCAGCGACAGCATTGTCGTGTGGATCGTTCACAATTGCGGATGGCGGATGCGAGTGCCGCGACAGAATGACCGGTACACCCTTGGAGGCAGTGCGATGCTTCGTTCGTGGAGGTGACGGAAGCAACAACGTGGGAAGGTGTTGTGTAGGTTCCACCAGAGCCGGAGGCTGCGTGGAATTCGTCTCCCGTGGTGTGTTGGAGGGCACGGCATCACTGGCCACGGGCACCCCGTCCCGTGACGGAGGCCCGCGGCGCGGACGATGACGTGCCGTGGATGGTGCTTTGGGTTTGGTCGATACTGGTGGTACCGATACCGATGGTCCTGGTTGGTGTGGTAGCACCTCGGGTTCGTGTACAACACAACCCTCACCGGACGATTCCGCGGAAGCTTGCGCCGGCGACTTGGCTCCGCGTCCGGATCTCCCCCGCCCGTGCGATCCCGAACGTCCTCCCCGTCGTCTCCGCGAGGGACTGTTGGTGTTGGTGGTGTTCGAAGGACGTTGTTCTCCCGGAACGCCTTCCGGAACGCCTTCGGTCCGCGGTGTCCCCCGTCCGCGGCCTCGACGATTGTTCCGTCCGCGTCCCCGACCTCCGCCGTGACGACCGCTCGGTCCGGCAACGGCACGGGGATCGGCGGCAGCGGCAGGAACCGACGTACGATCACTCTCACTCATGCGGGGGGAAGGAAGCACAACACCAATACCCAGCGGACACTCTCCAACCAACACACTGGTCGAGTAAGACTAGACTGAACAATGGACTGGACTGGACTGAACAATGGCAATCGAAAAGGTTGATGCGTCAAGGTATAGGAATGAATGAAAGTATAGGTATGGATATATATACACACGTACAGCTACAACACACAAGGTATCGTGTTCTGTTGCTTACAAGGGTATATGTGTATGACACTCACACACACTCAAAGCGCGAAGTGTACGGCAATGCTTGAACAACAATGCGGAAGCAACAGGTCCTACCGTGTGGGTGGGTGGTGGGTGGGTGTGGTTGGTGTGGGACAGAGGGACGCGGAACGTCGTCGTCGTCTCTCCACCAGACTTGCTTGCTTACTTGACCCCGCCACCAAGGAGGGGTTTCGTCTATGACAGGCGGACGGACCGAAACCTCCAGATTGGCCCGTATAACCAGTAATCTTTTTACGAACCACGTTACAGGCAAACCCCATCGGTCCGGTCCGGTCCGGTCCCGTCCGTGTGGGACCAAAGCTAGAAAAACCAAACCTCCAGCGTCTGTGATTCGTTACGTTAGCCCTAACTGTAACAAACATCACAATTAGCTAACAAGTTAGGTAGTTGGTTTTGTTTTACAGTTATCTACAAAAGTATCGACCACTCCTCCATAAAGAGCCCGTGAGTGTAGACTGTAAAATTTTCTACCACGTGGCGGACAGACGTAGTCTGCTGACGTTCATAGCGAAACGGGGGTGGGGTGTCTTTTTGAACTGTCAACACGAAGTGATTTATAATAATTGTAACTTTTACTGTTATGTTAATATTGGTTTTGCGAATTTCCGCCACACTACTGTTCCAATATATTTTCCAGGAATGCCAACCTGACTGGGACTTGGAGACATTTACAGTTTTTCACAGTCAGGTTCCAAACATTTTGCTGGCAAGAGAGCAAGCAAACATTAGTACTACTAGTAGTGCAGGACAGCAGGACCAATTCTACGTAAAATCTACGATCGATACTGGCGTTCCTTTCAATCTGCACAACTGAGCTTGACAGTGACCCTCCCTTGTGCTTTTTTGTTCGTTCAATTCACTGTTACAAAGTTCAAGTCTTTCGAAGGCTTTCCGCTCATTGCGTGTTCTTATTGCCCTCATTCATTATGCTTGCCAATGTCGATTCTGGCACGGCCACGAAGGCGACATTCGGCAGGTTTCGTTCAAACCGGCACCCCACTAACAGAAAGCAACTTCAGCGTGCGGCTACGTCGCGATTCATCGCTCTTTGTGTGATGATGCTGGGTATGGGGTCCCTCTGGCAATCCCGATCTATACTTTCGTTGGTACTCTCAACGTCTACCCAACAGGAGTCTGCAATTGATGCCATTCGCACCGACGTGGTCTCCAACAACATTGACACCGGCACCAGATATGAAAAAGACCCGATGCAATTTGCGGGGAGCTTGCAATCAGGAGGCAGCGCTGGAAAGACCAAAGATAATACAGAAACGCCAGTGACAGCCGCCGAGCGAGAGCGTTCAGTGCTGGCCTTAGAGCCACCCCCAACGAAGGTTACGGTCGAGGCGGATCATCCGTCAAATGCTGGTGATAAAGTATAGCCACGCAATACTGCAATTTGCCACTAAGGTGAGCAATTGTCATAGCTATTGTTGTTGGAACATTCAACTAGCATAGTGCCTAGCTCTGAATATTGGCCATGTTT
>Ga0160421_1000074_pt1 | contig 66516 bp, 68 predicted proteins | sample TAMARWmetagpilot_FD_108195 | JGI IMG/M metagenome (GOLD analysis project Ga0160421, IMG submission 108195) | Phycosphere-associated microbial communities from TAMU algal ponds, Corpus Christi, Texas, USA - TAMU ARW-7 10/27 metagenome pilot | ecosystem: Engineered > Artificial ecosystem >... | reverse complement strand
TTTTGAGGATGGATAAACGTGTTGATAGCAAGGCAAAAAATTCGCTATTTAGTTGTTCTAAATGAGAATTTTTTAACGCAGATAGCGACACATTTAGCCCCTGAAAATGATTAAGTATTAATGCGAATTGGTATAAATACACATTAAAAAGCCCGATATAAATCGGGCTTTTGTATATTAAAAACGCTATTAAAACTGATAGCTTGCACCTGCAAAAAAGCGGCGCTCTGGGGTGTTGTAGTAATATACGTCACCGCTTGTAAAGTCAGCTCTTGAGTCAACCACATTGTAATCTCTGTCAAATAGGTTCTCTACACGAAGCGACAGCTCAATATTATCGTTTACATGATAGTTACCCGCTAGGTTCCAAAGTGTATACGATCCTAGGCGCGTTACTGCCCCCTCGCGATCACTGCGGTATTGCATATCAATGCGAGCATCAAAATCACCAAATTGCTTTGCGAGCTCCCAATTAACAGTGCGCTTGGCAACATTGCGTAGCTCATCGCCGGTTTCTTTGTTTTCGGCACTTAAATATGCAAAATTAAAGTGGCTATCAAACCCTAAAATTTGTTGTGTAAGGCTAAACTCAACCCCTTCATAGCGAGCTTCGTTTATATTAGCTAACGCAAAGTTTTCATCGTAATCAATTTTATCTTCGATGTCGTTTCTAAAAATTGCAAAATCGACTTGTGCACTGTCAAAATTAACATTTACACCAAGCTCGCGGTTTATTGATTTTTCAGGTTGGAGATCTGGATTACCAAAATTTGGGTAGTATAAATCGTTAAATGTTGGCGCTTTAAAACCTGTGCTTTGACTAATTCTAAATGTTGAATTTTCAGATAAATGATAACCAGCCGCCGCAGTATAGGTTGTTTCATCACCAAACTGTTCATCGTCGTCTTGGCGAAGAGTTAAATTGGCAAGCACAGTGTCGGTGTCGTAATAAGCCCCAACAAACACTGCTAATACATCGCGGCTATCCTCATCAAATGCTTGCGAGCTTTGCGATACATCATCGTTATACCAATTAACGCCGCCGCTAATATTAAGCGCATTTGTTAAGCGGTATTGGCCGCTGTAATCTACTTGCGAGCGCTTAGTAATAAATGTACTGGTTAATGGCCCGCCGGTAAAAGAGTCCACATATGTGCTGTCAGAATCATCGGTTGCAAAAGCAACATCTATAGCATGAGATTGGTTAGTGTAGTTTTTGCTCCACTGCGCCGACAGTTGATAGTTTTTAAAGTCCCCTCTTTCAACCGTGCTCGTTGCAGGGCTAAAGCTGCTATCGTAGTCCGCGTAGCCTTCGCTGTACTGGCCTAGTAGCTTAAAGTTACCGTAATGTGCATCTGCATAGTTTACTTTAAAGCCTACGTTTTTATTTTCATAGCTGTCGTCATCGGGCGCTATACCTTGCAGCGCATCAAAACCATCGGTTTTTTCAAAGCCTGCATTAAATGCGCTAACCACTTCATTTGATTTTACTGAACCTGCAAGCTGATAGTTTTGATAAGCGTTAGAGCCAAATGTGGCATCAAGTGATACATTGCTCGCTTCACGCGTTATTATATTAATAACCCCAGCTAATGCATCTGAGCCATACACAGCTGCACGCGAGCCCTTTATGATCTCGATTCGCTCAATACTATTTAGCGGCACGTTACTTAATGCTTTTTGTCCTAGCGTGGCTGAGCCCGTGCGTACACCATCAATTAAAATTAACGTATCGCCAGAACCTGTACCACGTAAAGATACGCCCGACGTTTGGCCAAAACCACCATTAGGATTAATTTGAAAACCCACCTGTGTGCTTAGTAAGGTCGGTAAATCGCGTACATTGCTTGCATCTATTTCGGCGCGTTCAATTACATTAACGCTCGCTAATACATTATTTATTGATTGTTCAAATTTATTAGCGGTAACAGTGATTTTTTCAATTGGGCTTTGTGCAGCAGATACAGAAAAAGACAGCGCAGCCGAGATAGCAACGCCAAGAGTTGTTTTATTTAGCATGATGTTCCCTATCTTTGCCCACCGCAAAGATTTAAGTAAGTAAGATTACTTCAAGGCCGGTCTCCGGACTCAGTAAACACATAAATGCGTTAATACTTTACCGTTGCGGGGGCAGTGTTGGGATTGCTTTTATCATAAAGGCGCACCAACTTCCCGATTATCTCGCTGTTAGTTTTAATACTTTAAACCCTGTATTTAGCAACCAGCAAGCACCTTGAAAATAGGCGGTTATTGTGAGCAGTTTGTTTACAAATGTCAACGGACGTCTATATAGCTAAAGGTTAAATTATTTATTTTCAGTAAAGCTGGATGTTACGCCGTAAGAACTTAAAAGCGCTGTGATTTTAGGTTTTATTGCAGACGAATTTAAAAGCTTATCCATTTGTTGTACCGTAATTTTACTGCGCGCAGGGTTAACTAAAAAATGAGTATCGTATATAGCATCTGGGGTATTACTCTTATAAAGCAGGTTCATATTAAAAATGTTGTTCTTTTTAAAGTATTGATAAGCTATGTTATTTAACACCCCTACATCGGCACGCTTTAATAGCAGCATTTTAACAACGTTAAACTCATCGATTGTTAAACTAACTTGGTGTTCATCACTTAAATACTGTGCATCGGTTTTAAAATCAGCAAAACGATAGGAATACCCCAATACTCCCGCTTTTGTTAAAGCATGTAAGTCATCGAAATAGCTTTGCTTTTGGGCGTTTTGTGCCAGCGTATACAACTCATTTTTAGCAATAACATAAAAGCTCGTTTCCTGTAAGGCACTTCTTGCTACTTCAGGCACCCATTGCATAGCCATTAAAAACAACATGTCGAATTCACCCCATTCAACCCACTTTTTGAGCCTTTTTACAGGCAAAGAGTTAAGAGTAAATTTATATTCGCTTTGAGAGTCATTGAGTATTTTTACAAACTCAGGCGCTAACCCTTGCTCTTTTTCGGCATTAATAATAATTGGAAAGTAACCGTCCTCTACCAACACATCTACATTTATTGGCTTGGCAAAGCTAAACTTACTGCTCGCAATAATAATTATAAAAACAAGAAACTTAAGCATTTAAAGCCTTTAACAGTCGCTATTAAGTAATATTGATATTAAGAATAGCCTAATATACGCAACTGCGTGATAAGCAAGTTTAATAATGCATTTAAATAACGTTAAAAGAGTATGGAATAACAGTGGAGTAATTTTACACAGGTAAAAGGGGGTTTAGGCTTGCGGGTAGGTAAAGGCTGTAATTAAGACGGGGGAAAATGTGTGGCTAATATATTTAATAACCACACATTTAAATTTTCACTTTAAAATACTAAAGGCACTTAGCTAATTAATCGCGAAAGTTTTTAAACTGGAAAGGCTGGCCTAAATCTGCAGTGCGAACGACTTGCATAGCGGCTTGTAAATCGTCACGCTTTTTACCCGTTACACGTACTTCTTCACCTTGAATAGCAGCTTGTACTTTTACTTTTGAGTCTTTAATGGCTTTAACTACTTTTTTAGCCATGTCTTTCTCAATGCCTTGCTTAAGTGCAACATTACGAAACACGTTTTTACCAGCACGAGTGATGTCTTGTAGTTCCAAGCTTGCTACGTCCATACCACGCTTAGAAATTTTACCTGCTAAAATATCAAACAACTGCATAACTTGTGAGTCAGCTTCAGCTTTTAGTTTAATTGTTTTGTCGTTTAGCTCAATTGATGCGTCAACACCTCTAAAGTCAAAGCGCGTTTCTAGCTCACGGTTGGCGTTATCTACTGCATTTTTAGCTTCGTTCATTTCTACTTCTGATACGATATCAAATGAAGGCATTGGGTTCTCCTAACTATTAAATCTAAATTTATGCGCCGATTATAACGCTAAAATTATAAATCTTTACATTTTTCTGCCAGTTGTTCAGGTGCGATACTAATTTAGTTTGATATACTGCAGCCTCTTTTTTAAGCGGTTTTAGGATTTATCGTGACAAGGCGTGTTTACCAAGCAGTTTTTTTGATTAGTATTGTGGTGTTTACCCTCTTATTTGCCAAAGAAATAAAAGGCGGCGTTACGAACTTATTTCCACATGTTGATAAAGTTGCCCACTTTGGGATTTTTTTTATACTTGCCATCATAATGGATAAAGCCTTTAAGTTACCGCTGTACACGCAAGTACTTTTGCTTGCGGGCTACGGTGCAGCAATAGAAATAATGCAAGATGCGCTTCCTTACAGGCAGGCCTCGTTAGGTGATTTTGTTGCTGATTTTGCCGGTGCGGCCACGTACTTTTTACTAAGAACCATTTTTACTCCTCGAAAAAAGAACCCTTATGGCTAATATTCTTATTATTGGCGACGGCGCTATTGGTTTATTGCTAAGCCATTTTTTATCTAAAGCTCACACTGTTCATGTGTTAACACGCAAAGCCACTGCAAATACACGTTTTTATTGCAAAGCAAAACAGCCTTCGCAAAAAATAAATGCACGATTTATTACGCTTAAGCAAATTAATGAACAGCCCGCGTTTGATATTGTTATTTTTGCTGTAAAGGCTTTTCAGGTGCAATCGGCCTTTACGCAAGTTAAACCCTTTTTATCGCCAAGTAGTGTACTTGTTGTATCGCACAACGGAATGGGTAATGTTGAAACGCTCAATGAGCAACTCGATAAGCAACAAGCGTTGTACTTTTTAACCACCAGCATGGCTGGCTTTAAAACAAACGACTTTATAGTACAGCACACCGGTGAAGGTAAAAGCGTATTAGGTGCCTGCAATCCTTGCGCGCACAGTTATCGCCAAGCAATGTGTGAGCAATTGCAAAACGTGCCGCAGCTTAGCTACACTACTAATATTGAGCAGCTACGATTTGAAAAACTATTAGTAAATATTGCCATTAACCCATTAAGCGCATTGTATGATATTAAAAATGGTCAGTTACGTGCCCCTTATTTTAATAGCATTATCTTTAATTTATTAACTGAGGCATGCCAAATAGCCCAGGCTTTAAAGCTTGATATTAAGCTGGCTGATGCACTTAACAACGCTTATAACGTAATGATGCTAACCGCTGAAAACTACTCTTCAATGCATCAAGACGTAGCGCATAACCGACAAACCGAAATAGACGCCATTTGTGGCTATATTAGCCAACAAGGTAAGCGATTAAATATCAGCACCCCGCTAAACGATGCCCTACTTGCTAAAATTAAGGCAAAAAAAAGCGTGGTATAAACCACGCTCTAAATTACGGTTAACCTTTACGGGCGATAAACTTTTACACCCGTAAAGCCTGCTTCATGAAGAATAAGCGCCTGTAACTGGCTCATAACCCCTCTTTCACAATACAGGTAGTAATCCTTATCTTTTGGCAGATCACCAAATTTAGTCGCTAAGCGGAAAAACGGTAAATGCACTACATCTATACCGTCAATCTCAAGCGGCGCGGCATCCTCTTCCTCTGGTGAGCGAATATCAACAACCACTGCACCCGCTGGTAAATCAACTACCGACTCAGCTTCTTTAAGTTCTTGCTTAGCTTCTACGTCTATATCACGCACATCCATAATGCGAGCGTTTTCAACAACAGTATTAAGCACATCAAAGTCGAACTTTTCTTCTTCGGCTTTAATAACGTCAAGTTTAGCTTTAACCGTTGGCTTTTTAGATATTACGCCACAGTACTCAGGCATGGTTTCGGCCATTTCTGCGGTGCCAATTTTACGGGCAATATTAATAATTTCTTGTTTGTCGTGCTGAATAAGTGGGCGCAAAATCAGGGTTTCTGTTACGCGGTCAATCACACTTAAATTAGCTAAGGTTTGGCTAGAAACCTGACCTATACTCTCACCAGTTACCAAGGCTTGAATATTTAATTTTTCGGCTACTTGGCTGCCAGCACGCATCATCATGCGTTTTAGCACAACACCCATTTGGCTGTTTTCAACGTTCTCTAAAATTTCGGCTACAACCGGTTCAAAATCAACCGTGATAAATTTAACTTTATGAGTAGAGCTAAATTTTTTCCATAAATAGTAGCTGGCTTGTTTAACACCAATTTCGTGTGCTGCGCCACCTAAATTAAAGAATAAAAAGTGCGTGCGAGCGCCCTTACGGATCATCTGATAACTTGCTACACCTGAGTCAAAGCCGCCTGACATTAATGAAAGCACGTCTTCTTGTGTTGGCAGTGGAAAGCCTGCCATACCTAGGTGAGTTTGCGTAACTATGTAGGCTTTATCGTCTTTTACTTCTAAGCGAATAGTTACTTCTGGGCGGCTTAACTTAACGCGCGCGCCTTCAACGTGCTGGTTTAAACCACCACCCACGTAACGCTCTAAATCGGTAGAAGTAAAGTCGTGTTGACCAATACGCTTTGCGCGCACACAAAACGTTTTACCAACAATAGTGTGCCCTACTAGGTCTATGGTTTTTTTATAGATATCGTCAAGCGTTGTGAAATCAGTTTCGGTCACTTCAATAAATTGCACAATACCAGGAATGCGCTGCAAGCTATCGATAAAGTCTAGGCGTGTTTGTGCATCATCAAGCTTAGTTACAACAGAAATATTATCCCAGTTGTTTCTTACTTGTACTTTTTCGTCAACACGGCGCAATACAATTTTAATGTTATTTTCTAACACTTTAGTAAAGCGTTTACGTACCGAACGGCTTTTAATGGCAATTTCAGGATGTAGTTTGACGATAAATTTAAGCATAGTTCACTCTTAGACTGCGGGAATTCGCGCTCCCAGGCATTGGGCGCGCGATTATAGCAAAAATTTTTGCGTCTAGGAACTAACCAACTAACAGCAGTTAGGCAAGCGCTGGCGCTTGCTCTGCAAGTTGGGTGTATTTTTCACGTAACTGATTCATTTTAAGAATGCTTTTTTCGGTGCTGTAAGCCCTAAATAATGCTAATACTTTTAAAATGCCATGATAAATATCTTGCTCAGCTAAATTACCACTGAGCCTACGCGCTTTAATATACGGAGTCCAAAAACTAACGGTTAGCTTAAGAGTATGGGCAAGTTCAAGCGCATCTTGCTCTTCTATGGCAATCATTTCGTTATCGCGCAGGCCTAAAATAACTTGGCGAACCTGCTCTAATAAAGTTGACTGAAAACCAATGTAGGCTTGTTTTAAACTTTCATCTCTGGAGAGGATGTCGCCTAAGTTGTCGTAAAAAAAATGATAGCGCCACATTAGCTCAAATAATGAATCTAAATAAGCAGTTAAATGATCAAACGCATCATCGTTTGCTTCAATAGGTTTAAAATGAGTATGTAAATGCTCGCTGTAAAGCGCAAAAATATGTCGGATAATGTCTTCTTTATTTTTAAAATGATAGTAAAGATTACCCGGGCTCATCCCTAAATGTGATGCAATATGATTGGTTGATATTGCACGCTCACCATGTTCATTAAATAACGAAATACTGGTGTGTATTATTTTATCCTTAGTATTCATATGCGACGACTCAAATTAACTTATAAACTACATTACACTAAATATCAGCCTTGCAGTATAAACAAATCAGGCTGGTTTAAATACCATCATAATTTACTATTTTAAAAACGAGGTCTGATTATGCTCCACGCAGGCATTTGCATTAATGTGGTGCTGTTAACTAAAGTAAAGCCTAAGCAGCGTAATTACACTTTAAAAAATGGTAACGCATTTAAAGCTCTTTTACTGATTAAATATCAAACATAAAAGCTCAACCTGATCTCCTAGGCTGATTTGTAGAACAAACACTGATAGACTACTTAAAAAATAATAGTTAGTGAAATCTATGAACGTTACGGCAATCTATCCTGGTACATTCGACCCGTTAACCAACGGCCACACCGACCTAATTCAGCGCGCAGCTAAAATGTTTAGCACGGTTATTGTTGCTATTGCTCATAACCCTTCTAAAAAGCCGTGCTTTAGCCTCGATGAGCGAGTTGATTTAGCCAACACTATTTTAGGGCATTTAAGTAATGTAAAAGTGATTGGCTTTTCAGGCTTACTAGCCGATTTAGCTTTTGATCATAAAGCTGATGTGCTTATTCGCGGTATTAGAGCGGTATCTGATTTTGATTACGAATTTCAGCTCGCAAATATGAACCGCCGCCTAAATCCAGATTTAGAAAGCGTGTTTTTAACACCTTCTGAGCGCAATTCGTTTATATCATCAACCTTGGTAAAAGAAGTTGCCCGCCATAATGGCGATGTGAGCGAATTTGTAAGCCCACTTGTAGTGGATGCTTTAAAACAAAGGTTAGGCTGCGACGCAAGCTAAATAAACACAATTAGCGCACTTTAGGTGCGCTAATATACCTAACTACTTTTTAGCCATAGCTTGTAATTCATTGCGGTTAAATAAAGCGCGTTTAAGCTTTACCAAGCCTAAAATATCTTTGTCTATAAATAAAACCAATGCCATTACTAAGTCACTTGTAAGCTGCCCAATACCATAAAGCCCCCAAAACCACCAATACTCTATATTACCAAGAACGATACTATCGTAATGCATACCGTAAAATACAAACGCATTAAAACTAAGCCCCACGCTTAAATAATAAAAAGCGATCGGTTTAGCTTTCGATAAAAAAATCATCCATATCATCAAAGCGATTATGGTAACTGCATCAAATAAGAACAGTTTTAAGTGAGGTGTGGCTGTTTGCGGGTCCATAACCATACTTGATGTATATGAAGCCATCATAATAAATGATATTTGGGCTAAACTTTTATCTGACTTATTTATGCTTGTAGATAAGCAATATAAAAATGCAAAAACAAACAACCATGTAATTAAAATGGTTATGTAATCGTATAGGTCAGCCATCGCCCATAACAGGCTATGCATATCGGAAACGCTTCAACTTTGTAGTTAAATAATTACTTAGCTTTACTAAACCTAAAATATCTTTATTTAAAAGGCTTACTGTAATCATTAGTAAATCGCTAAAATTAACACCTACAAAGTAAATATCCCAAAACCACCAGTACTCATAGTGATGCATAATATCGTTGTCTATGTACATCGCAAAAAATAAAGAAGTATTAATACTTAACCCAACAAGTAAATAAATGTACAAGGTGCAAGTTTTTATAAAAAAACCGCATAAAGCAATTGAGGCTAGTGTTGCAGCATCAAATAAGAAAAAGTCAAAGTAGGTTATGGAGTCCATATCAATAAATAAGCTAGATGAATATGAAAGAGCCATGATTGATGTTAACCAAACTTTGCTCTTATCAGCGTTATTTATTGAGCTGACCAGCGAGTACAAAAAAGCCATTAAAAAGCCCCACTGTACAAATGCACCTATATAGAAGGTTATATTGGTATTTAACACTAAATCAATCATGAAACCTTAACGCCTGAAAAGTAAAAATTGTACCGCTATCTACACTTTTGAGGCGTAGCAAATACCATAAAACAATAATTAAATTAACTCACTCCCTCAGCCTTTCTATAAATAATCTCAAATATCTCCTAAGCCGAAGTAAACCTAAAATATCTCTGTTTATAATTAGTACAATTGCCATTGTGAAATCGCTAAAATACATCCCAAAAATATATACCGCCCAAAACCACCAATAGTAAAGTGTACCTTGTATAACAATGTCGTAATGCATACCTAAAAATAAACAGGCATTAAAGCTCAGCCCTACAATTAAATAATAAAAGGGCGTAGGTATAGTTTGTTTGGTGAAATTACGCCACAGAAGTAAAACCAAGATAGTTACAGCATCATAATAAAAATAATTTAAGTGCGGTGTTTCTATAATTGGATCCATAAACAAACTAGCTATGTAGGATACCATCATAATAAATGAAAGTTGTGCCCTGCTCTTATCTGGCTTATTAATACTTGCCGATAAGTTATACAAAAAGGCAATAAGAAAAAACCACGTAAACAAAATACCTACGTTGTATCCTAAATCGACCAGTCCCCAAAGAACATCAGCCACTTTGCTTCAATCTCATAACACCGTTCACCCACTTATCAGTAGCATGCACTAACATTAAAAAATCCTTTTTAACGAAAAAAATACTAACCATGATGATATCCATAATATTAATAACAACCGTATAAAAAGACCAAAACCACCACGGTTCGTAATTACCACGTACAAACACATCTATGTGCATAGCTAAAAATAATAACGAATTGATGCTCAAGCCAAATAATAAGTAAGTAGACATGCGCTTTTCAGGTAAGTAATACCGCAGAAAAAAAATAAAAAATAAAGTGGCTACGTCATAGCAAAATAACTCTATGTAGCTAAAGTTGTAAATATCTATAACTGTACTTAAGCAGTAAGAAACTACCATAACTAAAGATAGCCATACAGCCTGTTTTGTTGGATTGTTAATGCTAGTTGTTAGTGAATATAAAAAGGTCATTAAAAACCCCCACTGCACCAACACACCGATATAAACTGACACTTCAGGAGGGATTAGAACATTATTCACTATCGCGGTTTCTTAGCAAAGAACGAGTAAATAAGGTTTTTTAAATAAATAATTTTTAAAAAATCTCTATTGATAAACAGCACTAAAATCATGCTCAGATCAGAAATGGCCACCACTGATGAATACAATCCCCAAAACCACCAATAGGTGTAATTATGTAAAATATAAGAGTCTAAATACATACCTAAAGCAAAGCACATGTTGATACTCAGCCCAAGCATAAGATACATAAATGCAACTGTTTTCTCTTTAATATAAAAGTATTGGGCAATAATTAAAACCACAATGGTGATAGCATCTAAAATAGCGAGATCAAGGTAAGTAATGGTTTGGTAATTGAACAAAACACCTGGAAAATACGAAATAGCCATAATCGATGAAAGTATAACTAACGCTTTAAAGCGTGAATTGATAGATGAGACTAAAGAATATAAAAATGCCATGAGGAACCCCCATTGCAATACCACACCGATTATATGGGCAATTCTCACATCTAATAAAAAAGAGATGATATCCATCTTAAAAGTAAACGCTAATAATAAGCACCTCAAAAATAATAAACAACACCATTAACTGAGCACCTAGCTTAGTATTTTACTTATCTAAACTATAACTTTCATCGCCATAAACGTATCGATACTTCGTCTTTAAAATGCTAGCTGCAAAAGCCACCTTTTAAGCTTAATTAAGCCTAAAAAGTCTCTATTGATAATCAGTACGGCAATCATACACAAATCAGAAAGCATAACAGCCGATGAATAAAAGCGCCAAAACCACCAGTAGGTGTAATTATATAGAATATTGGTATCTAGATACATGCATAGGGCTAAAAAGGTGTTAACGCTAAGGCCGATGATTAAGTAGACATAAGCTGTCGTTTTCTCTTTAATAAAATAACGCTGAGTTACATACACAGCAACTAAAATAGCGATATCTAAAAGGGCAAAATCTAAATAAGTAACCGTCTGAAAGTTTGTAAATATCCAAGGCAAATAACCTATCGCCATAATACTCGAAAGTACAACAAAGCCTTTAAAGGGGTTATTTATTGAAGATACTAATGAGTATAAAAAGGCCATGAGAAACCCCCAGTGCAAAATAGCGCTTAATATATAAGCGAAATCGAAGTTAGAGATTACATCAATAATAGCCATGTTGTTTGAAACACTATGTAGTTAGGCAAAAAATAAGTAATATTAACATAATTCATCTGACCTTCGTCAGTACCATAGCCCTCACCTGGCAACTAAAACTCAATAGCCCCACAAATGCAGCAAACCTCAAGGTATTAAAGTTCAGCCACATTATAACTTTTCAATAAGCCGATTACTCTTTAGCTGGTTAACCACTAGTGAAAGCATCATTAAAACATCAATTACGTTTACCCCGATAGAATAAACACTCCAATACCACCATGGCTCAAAGTTATATAGAACATATAAGTCATAATACAAAAGCAACGTAAGTACGGCATTAGCAGTTAAAGCCAGAACGAGGAACAGGAAAGCTTTGGTACGTTTAAAAACATTGAAGTACTGCAAAGTGAGTAGCGCTACAATTGTAATAAAATCGTAGAACGCCCAATTAAGATATAGGTTATCTAACAATCTTATATAGCTGCCAAAAATATATGAGCAGAGCATAAGTGCAGATAAATACACAGGAGATTTATTTTCTTTGTTTATGCTGGAAACCAAACAAAATAGGAAGGCCATTAAAAAGCCCCATTGGGAGAAAGCCGCTACATAATCCATTAGGGCTTCAGATAAGTACACTTAAACTAAGCTGTAGGTTGCGGTTTTTGAGACTTAAACAAACTAAAGAGCTTGTTTTTGACTTTGTGAAGACCTAAGAAGTCCCTATCTACAATTAATACAACTATCATAACTAAATCTATAAAATTTACAGTATATGTATAAAGATCCCAGAGAAACCATGCTTCTTGATTCTTAAAGATGTATATATCGAGGTACATACAAAAGAAAAGAGTTGAATTTATAGATAATCCGACAATTAAATATAAAAAAGAAGGGGTTGTTTTATTTATTATTTTATAAATACATATAAGTGCAGCTACAGTAACTATATCGTATAAAGCCCATTCAATATATACAGACTCTCTCATGGATAACCATGTATAGAAGTAATCAGATAACGTATAAGATATCATCATAATAAATGAACTGAGCAAAAGGGTTGTACCTCTTTTTACATCTAATGAGTATACAAAAACATTGAAAAAGAATGCCATCAAAAAAGCCCACATCGAAAAGGCAGACAGTGAGAACAACCCAAAAAACTCAGTTAAAATCATTTACAACCTTAAAAATATTACTTTGGTCTGATAGGTACTACAACACCACCTACACGCTGTATATCAGTACTTGCAGCGCTCATCGCCTCTTGAGAGAAGCTTACTGTATCAGATTGTAGTGTTTTAGGGCTAGCAGTTTGTTCCGCTGCAGGCTGTAATTGTTGTGTTTTATTGTATGCTTGCATTTGTAATTGGCTATTAGCTGAAACTTGCATGTGATTGATCCTTGTATAAGTTTTAATATTATTTGGCGCAACTTTTAATCACACCATCATATAGGTAATTGCATTACCTGTTTTAAGCAGTGATAGCTATTTTGCTATCTGACTTATACAAAGCAACCAGCGTGCCAAGATTTTTTGACATACCCATAATATATGCTAACAAGGTATTATATTCACACTAAGCCTTAAGTTAACCCTTATAGCTAAAGTGAAAACTCGCACACCAAACTCATCTGACCAGCTTATTATACACATAAAAAAACGTACAGGGGTAACCGTACGTTTTTTATATCCAGGGAATTTAAGCCACGTATTTACACGGGATCTCCGCACGTGTACTTGGCTTTAAAATATATTCCATTGCTACTTCGTCACAGTTTTCTTTACGAAGGCAAAGTTCGCAATCTTTCATTACCTTCTCTGGTAACGATTCTTTACTACAAAAAGTAAAACGTTGCTGTTCAAAAAAGTCTGGCACACGGGTTAATACAATAACGCGATTAAGCGCCAATTTTTTGGCTTTTGCTAATAATTGCTCTACAAGCTGCCTACCCTGCCCAGTTACCGCGCTTTGTGGATCTATGCCTAAAGAGCGTATTTCAGCAAGCCCCGTGTCGTAAATGTATAACGATGCACATCCCGACACTTTGCCGTCTATTTCTGTTACTGCAAATTCGTTAATTGAATGCACCATATCGCTTTTAGCACGCGGCAAGTTTTCACCTACCGTAGCCCAGTGCTGTATCAGCCTAGCAATATCTTCAACATCATCTAAATTTGCATCACGAACCGTTATTTGCTGTTTTTTTTTGGCTTCTTTAACCGCTTTGGTCACTTGTTCAATAGATGTACCGCCAAGCGCTTGACGAGCTTTAATACAGGCATCTATTTCAAGTACTGGGTAAACGTCATCTTCAAACACGTCATTAACCGATTTGTACTGCTCAAGCGAAAGCTCTTCAAGAGTTTTACCTTCGCTTATAGCAAGCTGCACAAGTACACCCACAATGTGGTGGCCTTCTCTAAATGGCACACCTTTAGCTACTAAGTAGTCTGCAAGCTCTGTTGCATTAGCATGGCCGCCTTTTGCCGCTGCGAGTGTTTTATCGCCGTTTACTTTTACGCCTTTGATACACGCTTGCGCCATGTGAATACAGGCAAGCCAAGTTGGCATAGCGTCAAAAAGGCCTTCTTTGTCTTCTTGCATATCTTTATTGTATGCAAGAGGGAGTGCTTTTAAGGTCATCATCATGGCACTAAACGCGCCAAATACACGGCCCGTTTTACCACGAATAAGCTCTAGTGCATCAGGGTTCTTTTTCTGCGGCATTAACGATGAGCCAGAGGTAACATTATCAGCAAGCTCTATAAATCCGGCTTCACCAGAATTATAAAATATTAAATCTTCAGCCATACGTGATAAATGAATCATCGAAATAGAGGCACAGCTTAAAAGCTCTACTACAAAATCACGGTCAGATACGCCATCAAGGCTGTTTTTAGTTGCGCCATTAAAGCCTAGGCCTTGCGCCAAAGCTTGGCGATCAATTGGGTAGGCAGTACCTGCTAGTGCGCCACTCCCTAGAGGGCAAAAATTAAAACGCGCTTTGGCATCTTGCAAGCGGCTTTCATCACGCTCTAGCATTTCTACATAAGCCATACACCAATGGCTAAACAGTACAGGTTGAGCACGTTGTAAGTGAGTGTAGCCTGGCAATATAGTTCCCAGCTCGCGCTCAGCTAACGCCACAAACTCAGCTTTTAGTGCAGCAATTGCACCAAGCAAATGATCGGCAGTATCACGGCACCATAATCTAAAGTCAGTGGCTACTTGGTCATTACGGCTTCGGCCTGTGTGTAGCTTTTTAGCTAAATCACCTACTTTTTCGATTAATGCAGCTTCTACGTGCGAGTGAATGTCTTCTGCACCTGAGGTTGCCACTGCTTGTGGATCTGCTTTTACTTCTTCAAGCAGTTCATTTAGTGCTGCAACCAATTTGGTGTGCTCATCGCTTGTAAGTACATTTACTTGCTCAAGCGCACCTGCCCATGCCACAGAGCCAATAATATCTTGCTCTGCTAACTGATAATCGAACGGAAGTGAGTCGTTAAATTGTTTAAACGCCTCATCTGGACCCGTAGAAAAACGTCCGCCCCATAATGCCATGAAATCTCTCCAAACCCTGTAATGCCCCTTATACAAGGGGCTATAAATAATTTACTTTTTAGCCATTGCTGAAATTCTGCTCGAAAGCGAGAATAAACGAATAAAGCCTTCAGCGTGTGACTGGTCATATACGTCGTCTTCACCAAATGTAGCAAAGTCTTCGCTGTATAAGCTATTAGGTGATTTTTTCTGAACGGCTGTCACTTGGCCTTTGTAAAGCTTAAGTACAACTTCACCTGTAGCAAGTGTAGAAAGTGCTTCTGCACCGGCTAAAATAGAGTCTTTTAGTGGTGTAAACCAACGACCGTCATAGACTAAATGCGAAAATTCACCGCCCAGTACTTCTTTCCACTTACGGCTTGATTTATCAAGCACTAGCTCGTCAATGGCTTGCAGTGCCGCCATAATAACGGTGCCGCCTGGTGTTTCGTAACAGCCGCGCGATTTCATGCCTACTAAACGATTTTCTACAATATCTACACGGCCAACACCATGTGGCGCAGCAATGTCGTTTAATTTAACTAAACAGTCGTAAGGCTTAAGCTGCTCGCCATTTACGGCAACCACTTCACCCTCAATAACCGTAAGCGTTACATGCTCAGCTTTATCGGGTGCTTGTTCTGGTGAATTAGTCCAGGTCCAAACTTGGTCACTAGGCTCACACCATGGGTCTTCAAGCTCGCCGCCTTCGTGCGAAATATGCCATGCGTTAGCATCACGGCTGTAAATTTTTGTTGCTGAAGCAGAACACGGAATATCACGCTCAGCCAAGTAATCTAATAATGATTCACGGCTTGATAAATCCCACTCACGCCATGGTGCAATTACTTTTAAATCAGGTGCAAGCGCTGCAAAACATGATTCAAAACGTACTTGGTCATTACCTTTACCAGTACAACCATGCGAAAGTGCATCGGCACCTACTTTACGTGCAATTTCAACTTGCGCTTTAGCAATAATAGGACGCGCCATAGACGTACCTAATAAATAAGTACCTTCGTAAATAGAACCCGTTTTAAGCGTTGGGTAAATGTACTCACTTACCATTTCATCTTTTAAGTCAACTACGTAACACTCAGATGCGCCTGATGCGATGGCTTTTTCTTCAACGCCTTCAAGTTCTTCAGCGCCTTGGCCTACATCGGCAACAAAGGCAATTACTTCACAACCGTAGTTTTCTTTTAACCATGGCACGATAGCTGAAGTATCAAGACCACCTGAATAGGCTAAAACGACTTTTTTAATTGAACTCATAGGTGTTCCTTAACAAAATTTGGATTTAGTAATGTAACTAGCAGAGCATTTTGCGCATGCATGCGATTTTCTGCTTGTTGAATAATTTTTGATGCTGGGCCATCCATTACCTCAGAGGTAATTTCAAACTCACGGTGTGCCGGCTGGCAATGTAATACCGTAGTCGCACCTGTTTGTTCTAGCAGTGCTTGGTTTAGCTGATATGGCATGTATTTTTCTTTAACTTGCTCAAGAGGTGTATCATCGCCCATAGACACCCACGTATCTGCATATACAACATTAGCGCCTACAGCGGCTTCTACACGGTCGCTTACCATTACTGATGCGCCGTTCATTGCAGCAATTTGCTCAGCCTTTTTAAGAATTTGCGAATCAGGCGAGCTGCCTTTTGGTGTAACAGCAACAAAATCTGTACCTAGCGTTGCCGCTAATAACATAAGTGAATGAGTAACGTTGTTACCTTCACCTAAGTAAGCCACTTTTAGCTCGCTTACATCGCCGTGTACTTCTTGTAGCGTTAAAAAGTCAGCCAATGCCTGGCACGGGTGATATAAATCACACAAGCTATTCACTACAGGTACACTAGAGTATTCACCTAAGGTGGTTAACGTGCTGTGCTGGTTTACGCGCGCTACAATACCATCAGCCCACGTAGAAATATTAAGTGCAAAGTCTTTTACAGATTCACGTGCACCCATAGCGCCGTTTTGCTGATCTAAATACACAGCGTGGCCGCCTAAACGGTTAATTCCAATATCAAACGATAAACGCGTACGTAAACTTTGCTTTTCAAATAAGGTAACAATTGACTTACCCGCTAATACTTGGCTGTACTTTTCTGGCTTTGCTTTTAAATCACGCGCTAGTTTTAGTAAATTTAGTGCGCCTTGCTGGTCTAATTCTAGACCCGTTAAAAAATTCTCTAACATGATAACCCTATGGTGTAATTTTTGTTCCGACATGCTCGCCCTGTAGCAAAGCAGTTAAATTGTCTGGCTTTTGCCAGCTGGAAATATACACACCGCGTCGTAAATGTTGGGCAGCGTGCAGGCTGGTCTTAACTTTGACCTCCATTCCGCCCAAAATTACCCCTTCATCAATTAAAGTATCAATGTGTTTTGTGTCAAGTTGATGTAACGGCTGCTTGTTTGCATCAAGTACTGCTTCTACATCTGTCATAAAAATAAGTTCTGCATTTAAGTTGCTAGCAATCGCTGCGGCAGCTTCATCAGCATTAACATTGTACCAATTACCTTGCTCATCAAACCCAATAGAGCTCACGATAGGTAATCGACCAAGCTTAAGTAAATCGTTAACAATTGAATCATCATTACTTTCGCACTTACCTACTTGCCCAAGCGCTTTTAACTTTTGAGACGCCATAACTCCGGCTTCATACAAACAAAGGCCAACAGGTTTATGGCCTGCATTAATAGCTTGGCTTACCAGCTGCTTATTTGCACAGCCAGCCAGCGCCCCCACTATGTAAGGCATTTGCTCACTTGGGCTAATACGCAGTCCTTGGTGCTTTGCACTAGCAAAGCCTGCTTGTTTTAGCCAAGTGTCGACTAACGAGCCGCCGCCATGAACAATAACAAACTGATTATTTTGATCAGCGTTTAATACATCAAACAAAGCTTTTGCCGCGTTTTCAGTATTAAGTACAGCACCACCTAATTTAATTACCCACGTTTTAGTGCTCATTAAAAGGCTCCTTTTAAGCCAGTGGTGTGATCTAAATTCATTGATAAATTAATACATTGCAAGGCTTGGCCCGCAGCGCCTTTTAATAGATTATCTATCGCTGCCATAACAATCAGTTGAGAGCCTTGCTGCTGCCAACCAATATCAACATACGGTTGTTTTACCACGCTTTTAATAGATGGCACTTTATCAGCTAACAAACGAATCAACGGCTCGTTTTTAAGTACTTGATAAGCATCAGATACGTTTTCCTTGGTAACGCCTGGCTTAAGCTGTACATAAATAGTTTCTAAAATTCCACGCGGAAAATTACCTAAGTGCGGTGTAAATAACACCTTGTGGCCAAGGTGTTGTTCAATTTCAGGCCCATGACGATGGTTAAATAAACCATACGGGGCAAGCGATACTTCACAAAAGTGAGTACCTACGCTGGCTTTACGCCCTGCGCCAGTAACACCTGAAACAGCATTAATAATCACTTTTTCATCACTCAACAAGCCTGCCTGTTGCAACGGCTTTAACGCATTAAGCGCAGCGGTTGGGTAACAGCCGGCTACTGCCACAAGATTTGCATTGGCAATTGCACTGCTATTCCACTCTGCTAACCCGTAGGCTGCTTCGTTTAATAACTCAGGATGTTGGTGCTCAAAACCATAGTAAGTAACATAGTCGTCGTTGCTAGCAAGGCGGTAACCACCTGATAGGTCAAATACTTTTTTACCCATAGCTAAAAACTGCGGGGCTAAATCAACACTTACTTTGTGATCAGTACATAAGCAGATGTAATCGGCACTCGAATTTATGTCATCAAACGCTGATTCGCTCAGTGGTAGTAGAGGAATATCAAGAAGGTTTCTATGTTCTGGGTATAAATCACTTAATAATTTATGTTTATCTAAACTTCCCTCAGAGACATAACAGCCCGATAACGTTAAATTAGGGTGCTTAGCAACTAAGCTTGCTAATTCTGCGCCGCTATAACCGCTTGCGCCAATAATCGCTACATTCATTTTTTACTCGTTTATAAATTTACTACTAAATAGGTGTGGTGTTCGCTTACACTAGCTTAGATGCTAGCTAATACTTTTCTCAATGAATTGTTGATTATCGTCGCATTATCTTCATGGCTATACTTAATATATTTATGCTTAAAAAGTGAATTGATATTCATCATAAATACTTTTATATTGTTATGCAATTAAATTGAATAATTATTTTGGATTTTTTTATGTCTTTGCCGTCATTTATCTCTATGTACCAACAACTCATTGCAGCCCCCTCTATTAGTGCAATAGATGATGAACTTTGTATGAGTAATAAAGGGGTAATAGAGTTGCTAGCACGTTGGTGCGAAAGTTTAGGTTTTACTTGCGAAATTATAGAGTTAGAAGGTGGAAAAGGCCGTTACAACCTACTTGCTAAGCGGGGGGAAGGCGATGGCGGCTTAATGCTTGCAGGCCATACAGACACCGTACCGTTTGACGATAGCCGCTGGAACCACGACCCGTTTAAACTCACTGAACATAACAATAACTTATATGGGTTAGGTAGTATTGATATGAAAGGCTTTTTTGCTTTTGTATTACAAGCTATTAGTGAGCTTGATATAAAACAGCAAACACAACCTATTTTAATACTTGCCACGGCCGATGAAGAAACCACCATGGCGGGAGCGCAGCAAATTTGTAAGCACCCTAATTTAAAACCTGCGCGTTGTATTATTGGTGAACCTACTGATATGACTCCTGTATTTACTCACAAAGGACATATGAGCACGGCTATAAGAGTGCTTGGCCGTTCAGGTCATAGTTCCGATCCCGAACGTGGTCTTAACGCCATCGAAGTCATGCATAAAGTGATTACAAAGTTGCTGATCTTAAAAGAGCAGTTAAAGAATAAATATTCAGTTGAACATTTTGAAATACCTTACCCTACCTTAAATTTAGGTAATATTCATGGTGGCGACAACGCAAATCGAATTTGTGGCTGCTGCGAAATGCACATAGACATGCGCCCGCTCCCAGGGTTAAGCATTAAAGACTTACAAGCCTTACTTATTGATGCCACCAGTGATATAAACGCGCAATACCCAAGCGCAGTGAGCGTAATTGATTTACACGAGCCCATTCCAGCTTTTAGTGGCAGCACTGATAGCGCACTCGTTAAAATGGCAGAAAAAATTGCAGGAGAAAAAGCCGTTGCAGTAAATTATTGCACAGAGGCTCCGTTTATTCAGCAACTTGGCTGTGAAACAATAGTCATGGGGCCAGGCTCAATTAATCAAGCCCACCAACCTGATGAATTTTTAGCAATGGAGAAAATAAACCCATCGCAAAAAATTATAACTGACATTATTAGGGCAAACTGCTTTAACGCTTAAAAAGAAGACTGTATTAAAAACTCACAGCAAAAATAACAAAGGCGCCCATTGGCGCCTTTGTTTTAGCTTATACCTAGGCGTTACTGCATATACTTACTTAAGTACTTTTTAAATACAGGGTCTGTTTTAGCAAGCTCTTTTTGCTCAGCTAAAATCTCTTTTAATATAACACCCGATGTTAGCGGATTAGCCAATACCACTCTAAATACCACTGTTGGCTGATTATCGTACTTTGAGGGTGTTAAGCGAGTACGCGATACAAACGAGCGCCCTGATTCACGTTGGCGTTTTTGCATACTGGCAGTAAAGCGATTGAGCGACGCGAAAATTTCTAACCGTGTTGCGGCATCTGCTTGGGCTATGGCTTGTTTAATTTGTTTAGGCACATAGCGGTATGTAAGCAAACACAGCTCAGGCTCTGAAATCAGCTCAAAGTCTTCATCGGCTTTAATTAAATCAGCAAAGTAATGTGCTTTTTTGATACTACGATCAATAAGCATTTCATAGCCTTTGCGGCCAATAACGCGTAAGCAAGCATGTACTAACATAGCCATACCTGGGCGGCTGCCTTCAAGTGTATGGCTTCCTAAATCTTTTGAACCTTTACGTAATATGTACTCTGCATGGTGCTCTATTGCATCCGTAGCAGTTGGGTCTTTAAATAACACCAAGCCTGCGCCCATTGGCACATACATTTGTTTGTGTGCATCAATAGTAATTGAATCTGCGCGCTCAATTCCTTTTAATAATGGGCGATGCGTTTGCGATAAAAGCGTTGCCCCACCCCACGCTGCATCAACGTGAAAATGGCAGTTTATTTGCTGAGCTAAATCGGCCATATCATCAAGAGGGTCGATATTACCGGTCTCGGTTGTACCAGCAACCCCTACAATTGCCATAACTTTTATGCCTTGCGATTCAAGCTCTAAGGCTTTTTCGCGCATGGCATTCACATCAACCTTGTTATTTTCGCAGGTTTTTACACCAATTAAATTTTCACGGCCGATGCCTAGTAAGTCAATTGATTTACCTAAAGAGTAATGCCCTCGCTCCGACACTAAAACGGCCAGCCCTTTGTAGCCATAATGCAGCATACCGGCTACGAGCCCTTGAGCGGCAATGCCTTTAAAGCTGCCGTCGGGTTTTAATAAGCGGTTACGCGCAATCCACAATGCCGTTATGTTTGCAACTGTACCACCGGAACAAAAAGCACCGAGTGATGTTTTAGCACTGTGCATCCATTTAGAATAAAACGACTCATCTTGCGAGTAAGCTAAATGATGCATCATACCTAGTACTTGGCGCTCTAGGGGCGTAAATGCTTTTGAGGTTTCTATTTTTACTAGGTTTTGATTAAGCCCCACCATCAACTTTGAAAGCGGTAGTAAAAAATGCGGAAGAGCCGATGTCATATGCCCAATAAAGCTAGGCGCAGCCGTGTGTACCGAATGGGCAACTAGCTGCTCCATAATATCTTGGGCGTAAGCAGATACAAACGTTGGGTTTTCTGGGATCACCGCAGCCTGAAAATCTTTTTCAATTTCGTGTAATGGTTTTTCAATTGCCGCTATATTTTCGTTTAAAAACCCTGCTAAATTACTCGAAATTTCAAGCTCAATTTTGCTTAAAGTTGAGTCTGGCGCTTCAGGTACAGTAAATATACGCTTAAGGCTTTCTTTAGAGGCGACGGCACAACGCTTTTGATCCATCTTTATACCTAGTGTGTGTGTAGCTAAAACACGCGTTTAACAGTTAAAAATGCCAAACTATGGCGCTATTATAAGCAGCGTGCTTCTTTTAAAAATTGCGCTAACTTTACTGCAATATAAGTAAAATGTCTCCCTTTAAGCCATAAAAGCGACTAAACGGATGACAAATATTGTAAAAAAATTTCAATAATAGGATTTTATTAAAAAGTCACATTTTAGTTTTGGGCAAATTGCATTTATGCGTATACTTAACATGTGTAACAATAAGGGACAAGTATGCTCACAGGGAAATTAAAAGGGAAGTGGTTTATAGCTGGCTTTACATTGTTTTTGGTCAGTTTATTAGTCTATGTTTATTACACCTATAGCTCAGCGCGTAGCGAAATAATGCACGCTGTCGATGAGCGCCTTCTAAATGCCGCCACCAGCGTAAAACATATTTTAGGGCAAAGTTACCACGATAGAATTAGCCAAGGTTACGATATTGGTTTTTCGGTTTACCAAACTAAAAGCAAACAACTCTCAGAGCTTGCACAAGCGCTTGATATAGCTTACGTTTATTCGATGATCATGCGCGATAACAAAGTTTATTTTACCTCATCCAGCTACACTAAAGACGATCAAGAAAACGCACGTGTTACACAATTTCTTGATTTATACCCAGAGGCCACCGACATTAACAGGGGCGCGTTTTATTCTACCGAGCCTGTTTTTGAACAATCTAGCGACCAATGGGGTGATTTTAAAACTGTATTTATTCCCTTTGTAGATAAATATGGTACTACCTACATTACGGGTGCCGACATAACCTTAGATGATTTAAATAAAAAGCTTCAATACAGCGTCACTAAAGCCATAATAACGGCGTGTTTTTTCTTTTTTATTGCGGTACTGGTTGCAGCTATTTATATATATTTGTTAAAGCGTACCCTAGCAACAGATGCCAGTACGGGCTTTGCCAATCATATTGCGCTTGAGTACTTTATCAAAAAGAGTAATTCACACCACATGCAGCTTGCCATTATTTGGGTGAACGAAATTGAAGATATTAATAGCTTTTATGGCACTCAAGTTGGCGACAACGTAATGAAAAACTTGCTCAGTCATTATCAAAGTCGCAGCCCGCAAAGCTATAAGGTGTATCGCCTTGCTACCAATAAAATTGCCGTGCTTACCCCTAAAAACTTTAAAAGCAGCGAACTGAGCGATTTAGTTGAGTCGTATAACGCAAACAGCCCGGTATTAACAAACCCATTTATTTATATAACTTACTGCGCAGGTATCGCCAGTGGTAATAAATCACTACTGATTGAAAACGCGCACATTGCAACGCTTCAGGCTAAACATGGCCGCGGTAAGGTTGTTAGCTACTCAAAAGTAATGAGCGATGTAAAAAACCAGTATCAATACAATGTAAGCCTTGCCAAAGAGGTTCAAGAAGCATTTGATAACAACCGCATAGTGCCTTATTTTCAAGCTATGTTTCACACCACTAATAATGAAGTAGTACATTACGAATGCTTAGCCAGAATGGTAACTAAAAATGGCGAAATTTTAAAACCCGACTCATTTTTAAATGTAGTGAGCCGCTCAAGAATGGGCGGACTATTAACGCGCACGCTATTTAGCCAATGTATAGAGCGGTTTAGAAAAACAGATATATGCTGGAGCTTAAATATAAGCGATAAAGATATACTCGACCCTAGTTTGAGTGAATACATTGCTAGCGAGCTTAAGCGCTACCCGCACCCAGAAAACATAACGCTTGGCCTTTTAGAGTCACACGCTATTACTAATTTTTTAGAGGTTAAAACGTTTATTTCTATGGTAAAAACCAAAGGGGTGAATGTCATTATTACTGGTTATGGTAGTGGTTATTCAAATATTTCGAATGCGCTAAAGCTTGAAGTAAACGGTATAAAACTCGATGGCGCATTAGTAAAACAAGCAGTAAGTGATGAAAATATAGCCTTATTTATTGAGCATACAGTTCATGCTGCAAAGCAACTTGGTTTAACGCTCATGGCAGAATCGGTAGAAAATGTAAGTATTGAAAATGCGCTTAAAAATGTAGATGTGGCGCTGATGCAAGGCAATTACTTTGCTTACCCAGCGCCACATGTTAACTCATCAAGCCAAGAGGAAGTGGCCGTTTAAAGGTCTATCACTAAACGATGGCTTTGTTGGCCGCTGGCCCAGTATTTACGCTCAAACGGAGTAATTGCTTCGTTTGATTCATACAGCGTCACCTCACAAGGGTGTCCCGATAGCTCAAGCGCTCTGGCAAACTCTTTTACATAAATATCCCAGTTACTGCGCACCTCTAAGCGACCGCCTAGCTTAACAATAAACGGAAAAATAGCCGCGCCGTGCCACCTACGCTGGATATGCTTAGATTTAGGCCATGGGTTAGGATAAAGCAAATAATGATGAGTAGGCTGCCAATTAGCAGCCACAGCTAAACGCCAAAAGTCATTTAAGTCAGCTTGGACCAAAATGTACTGGCCGCTGTCTGTTTGTTTATATTCAACATCGTGCTTATCTAAGCGATGTGACGATTTATCAATACCAATAATTAATGCATCTGAGTGGCGCTTAGCTAAATTAGCCGAGCTCTCCCCTACTCCACAACATGAGTCTATAATAAGCGGTCCATTAAAAGCTTGAACCTGCTCATTGACTTCATCGAACGCTTGTTGAGTGTGTTCAGCAATAGGCTTTTTAAACTCTGCGTTTAAATGCTTGTTAACGATTTCATCAAGCTTTTCGTGTATACCCGCCTGATTAGATACAATACTGCGTGAATTTGCATCGCTCATTAATGTCTAAGCCCCACACCTTTTTTAATTAACGTTAGCGCTAAAGTAAATAGCACCGTAATAAATACTAATATAACGCCAAGCGCGACACTTAAATCAACATCCGACACGCCTAAAAAGCCATAACGAAACGCATTAACCATATAAATAATTGGGTTTATTTGCGATACATTTTGCCAAAACTCTGGCAGTAGCGTAATTGAATAAAATACGCCACCTAAGTATGTTAGTGGCGTTAAAATAAAGGTTGGGATAATACTAATATCGTCAAAACTATTGGCGTAAATAGCGTTAATTAAACCACCTAGTGCAAACACCGCTGAGGTTAAAATTACCGTCGCCATAATTACAAATATATTGTGTATTTGAATATCCACAAACAACAGTGATACACAGGTAACAATAAAGCCTACCATCATGCCGCGGGTCATACCGCCGCCCATATAACCAAGTACAATTATGTAATTAGGCACAGGCGCAACCAATAGCTCTTCAATACTTTTTTGAAACTTGGTTGAATAAAAACTAGAAGCAACATTAGAATATGAGTTGGTAATAACCGACATCATTATTAGCCCCGGAACAATAAATTCCATGTAGCTAAAACCACCCATTTCACCAATACGTGAGCCAATTAAATTACCAAAAATAACAAAGTATAAACTCATCGTAATCGCCGGCGGTACTAAGGTTTGCACCCAAATACGTAAAAAACGAATACACTCTTTAATCCATAAACTCTTTAAGGCTACGCCATATTTAAACATTTATTCGCCCCGCCCTTGCTCTAGTAACCCTACAAATAACTCTTCTAATCTGTTTGCTTTATTACGCATACTCAAAACAGTGTTACCTTGCTCGGTTAGCGCGCTGAAAACTGCATTTAACCCTTGAGATTTAGCCACTTCAACTTCTATGGTGTGTTCATCAGGCATGCTAAACGAGTACCCCTCAAGGGTGACTGGCTGTGCTGGCTGTTTTAAATCAAGCACAAAGGTTTCTTTATCAAGCTTAGCTAGTAACGCTTTTATAGTGGTGTTTTCAACAATACGGCCAGTATCAATAATGGCGATGTTTTTACATAACAACTCAGCTTCTTCAAGGTAATGCGTGGTTAAAATAATCGTTACGCCTTGCTCATTAATTTGGCGTAAAAAGTCCCACATTGAGCGGCGCAGCTCTATATCAACCCCTGCAGTGGGTTCATCTAATATTAGTAGCTTTGGCTCATGCATTAATGCGCGGGCAATCATTAAACGGCGTTTCATACCCCCTGAAAGCGTACGTGCTTGCTTGTCTTTTTTTTCTAATAAGCCAAGCTGAGTTAAATATTTATCGGCACGCTTATGCGCTTCTGCGCGAGTAACACCGTAGTAGCCTGCTTGATTTACCAATATTTGGCCAAGCGTTTCAAACTGACTAAAGTTAAACTCTTGTGGCACAAGGCCTAAATGCGCTTTAGCAGCTTCAAGGTCAGTATCGATGTTGTGACCAAACACTTCCACCTTACCTTGCGTTTTATTTACCAAGGACGATATAACACCAATAGTGGTCGACTTACCGGCACCATTTGGGCCAAGTAAGGCAAAAAAGTCGCCTTCAAAAACTTGTAAATCAACGCCTTTCACGGCCTCTACACCGTTTTTATAAACCTTGGTCAGGCCTTTTATATTTAAAGCAACATTTTGCTTATTCATTATTTACCCTCACCATAACCCCAACGTTTAGTTAGGTTATGTTCAATGTTTAAATGATCTAGAATTCGCGCCACCATAAAATCAACTAAGTCTTCAATACGTTGTGGCTTGTGATAAAAACCAGGCGCAGCGGGCATAATAGTGACCCCTAAACGCGCAAGCTTTAACATATTCTCAAGGTGAATTTCGCTAAAGGGCGTTTCGCGGGGCACTAAAATTAATTGCCCTCGCTCTTTAATAACCACATCGGCTGCACGCTCGAGTAGGTTATCTGATGCTCCGAGCGCAATAGCAGATACAGACCCTGCACTGCACGGGCATACTACCATTTTTTTAGGCGCCGCAGAGCCTGAAGCTACAGGGCTAAACCAGTTATCTTTACCAAATACTTTTAACTGCTCTGGCTTGGCATTAAATAAAGCGCTTAACTGCTCGGTTGCTTTATCTTCATTAGCTGAGAGTTTAATGTTTGACTCTGTATCAAGCACCACGCGCGCAGCACTTGATATAAGTACATACACTTGAAATTGCTGCGCGAGTAATACTTCAAGCAATCTTAAAGCGTAAGGCGCGCCTGAAGCACCACTAAACGCCAGTGTAATTTTATCTTTAAACTGCACATTATTCTCCGCTGTATTTTTTAGCTAAACCATCAACTAAGTGTTGATGTAAGCCATTAAAACCGCCATTGCTCATAATTAATATGTGCTGATTTGGCATTATATTTTCAAGCACAGTGTCAATAATCATTTGCGTACTATTAAAACACTGCATACCGGCATTATCGGCTTGCGCTTTAAGAGACCAATTTAGGTTATCGGGCTCAAATAACAGCACGTCATCGGCATCACTTAACGAAGCAAGTAGCGTATGTTGGTGTACACCCATCTTCATGGTGTTTGAGCGAGGCTCTAAAATAGCAATAATTTTTTCATCACCCACTTTTGCACGTAACCCCGCAAGGGTGGTTTTTATTGCTGTTGGGTGGTGCGCAAAATCGTCGTACACCTTAATGTTATTTATATCGGCTTTAAGCTCCATACGCCGTTTAGGGCTAATAAACTCTTCAAGCGCTGCAATGCTATGCTCAACGGCTATACCTACGTGGCGCGCTGCCGCGATAGCCATAATCGCATTTTTAACATTATGCTCGCCTATTGCCTGCCAATTAACTGTGCCTTGAAGCTCATTGTTTAAAAGCACATTAAATTGGCTACCATCAGCGCTTAATAAGTCATAGTGCCAATCACCATTTAGGGTTTCACTTTCGCTCCAGAGCCCTTGCTTAATAACATCATCAAGTGCGACATCGTCTTTTGGCCAAATTACCTTGCCAGTATGAGGTAATGTACGCATTAAGTGATGAAATTGTTTTTTTATTGCGTTTAAATCGTCAAAAATATCGGCGTGGTCAAACTCAAGGTTATTTAAAATGAGCGTACGTGGTAAGTAATGCACAAATTTACTGCGCTTATCAAAAAAAGCGGTATCGTATTCATCTGCTTCTATTACAAAAAATGGGGTTTCGCCCACTTTGGCTGACACACCAAAGTTTTGAACTATACCACCAATTAAAAACCCGGGTTTTAAACCTGCATACTCTAAAATCCACGCCAGCATGCTTGCTGTGGTTGTTTTTCCATGTGTGCCTGCCACCGCAAGCACCCAAGCATTTTGCAATAGGTTATGTTTAAGCCACTCTGGACCCGATGTATACGGCAAGCCCTTATCTAACACATACTCTACACAGGGGTTGCCTCGGCTCATGGCATTACCAATAACCACCATGTCTGGCTTTGGCTCTAACTGTTTTACGTCGTAACCTTGGGTTAGCTCAATACCCAGCTGCTCAAGTTGAGTGCTCATCGGCGGGTAAACATTTTGATCAGAGCCGGTTACTTTATGGCCAAGCGATTTAGCAATGGCCGCTATACCGCCCATAAAGGTGCCGCAAATGCCTAATATATGAATATGCATAACTTTTAAATCCTTTCGTACTTCGCACGTCTGTGAAGTTTAATGGCGCTATAATGCCAAATTTTAGGCTTCGTGACTATGCACGTCTCATCAATTCACTGATGCTAAAACAGCGTTAATCCTTATTAATTTTTATTTGAGAGTCAGGTTTCGCAATTTTAGCTACAGCTTTAAATAAATTGGCATCGGTGTTATAAATTAGCTAAATACAATTCTTAATAATTAAAAGGACTTATCATGAAAAAACTATTGTTCGTAGCCTCTATTTTATTTTTTCAGCAAGCTTTTGCGCTCGAGCTGGCTAAATACCCCCTAGAACTAAATTCAGGTGAAGGAGTAAACGTTGTTATTGCACCAACTCTTGATAAAAAACAGGCGTTAGTAAAAGTTACTGGGGTAAACCATAAGATTGATGGTGTCGTTTTTCTAACAAACCTAAAGCCTCATGGAACAAATAAAGCGTATAAGTTCACTTTTGATGGAACTGAGCGTAGTTTAATCACTGTTAATGAAGGTTATCGCTGTTGCTCTTACACCCTATACATACCTCAAGGTAGTGAAGGCACTTACTTATCAAAAGAAGATGAATCTAGCCCTGCTATTGTTGAAGATTTAAAAGCACAATACGAACAACAGTTAGCTGACGGAACTCAAGAGCGACTTGCTAGCTTTGATCGCAACAAACATTTAGAAATTCAACAGCAACAACTAATTAAAGCACAACAAAATACACTTCAACAGTGCGGCTCAGCCATAGAGACACAACTTGACTGGGCTAACGTCAACGACGAAAACCTTAAAAAGTATGCGGTGGGTTCTTTTTGCGCTCAAGTTGCAAATGAAATAGCGTACATGTGTGAAAAAGACGAAAATTTTAAACACACTGCTACACAATTAAATCGTGTTGAGTGTCAATTTACTGATAAACTCAAGTTACGAAAAAATGCAGGCGTCATTAGCTTTAAAACAGCACCTGAAGCACCAAATCAACGTCAATTTATAGAAGCTTATTTACTTAATTTGTAACTTTTGTAGATATTAAGGCCCCCGCTGTAGTTTAAAATTAAGCTAGTGGGGGCACTTTATGCACTTTTTATTTTAAAGCGCTAAAAATACAATTAAGCCAACGCCAAGTAAAAGTCTGTAAATAACAAACGGCAGCATACCCATTCGTTCTATCACTTTTAAAAACATGAATATACAGGCGTACGCCGATAAAAACGAAAGGACTACACCTAAAATTAATGTGCTCCAATCAACCACATGATCGCCCAAAGCCAACTCTATTGTGTAGTAAAGACCCATCATAGAAATAATAGGTATAGCGAGTAAAAACGAAAAACGCGCTGCGCTTTGTTTGTTCATACCTAGCAATAAACCCGCTGTCATAGTAATGCCTGAGCGAGAGGTACCTGGGATCATAGCCACCGCTTGAGCAAAGCCAATAAGCAGCGCTGTTTTCCAGTTAAGCTGATAAATTGTTTTCATTTGCTTACCTTTGGCATCGGCGTACCAAAGTAATAAACCAAAAATAATAGTCGTAGCTGCTATAACCCAGGCACTGCGCAGGTACAGCTCAACAACGTCTTTTAGCAATAAGCCTAATAACGCAGCAGGTACAGTGCCCAATATAATCCACCAGCCAAGTTTACTGTCGTCGGTGGTGCCTTGGGCGCCAAACGATTTAAACCAGGCGCTAAGAATATCAGCCACTTCTTTACGAAAATAAATAACAACCGCTATTAACGTACCAACATGCACAGCCACATCAAAAGCAAGGCCTTGGTCTTCCCATCCCAAAATTTGCGAAGGTAAAATTAAGTGAGCTGAGCTCGAAATAGGTAAAAACTCAGTAAATCCTTGTATCAGGGCTAAAATAATTATTTCTAAAATACTCATGGGTTAGAAAACTCCACCTTCCATAGTTTTTGTTGAGGGTTGTTATACGCACTCCATAGCGCAGCAATGGTTTGCTTAGCAACGGGGTGATAAAAATTGGGGGCGACTTCACAAAGAGGCTGAAGTACAAAAGCGTTTTTGGTAATTTCATCGCGAGGTAATTGTGCAGGCGAATCGCAAATAACGTCATCGTAAAAGAGCAGATCTAAATCTAATGTACGGGGGCTAAATTTTTTATCATCCGCTTTACGCCCGTTATCTCGCTCTATTTGTTTTAATAACTTACAAACACGCTCAAGCGGCATAGATGTGGTAGCAGCCACCACCGAGTTATAAAAGTTATTACCTTTAAACCCTACTGCTTCACTTTCAAAAACAGATGAATGCACAATATCTGTAAAGTGTTGCTCAAGTGCATCAAGCGCACAGCGAATATAATGCGCTTTATTTATATTTGAGCCTAAGCTGATATAAATTTGCGCCATTTAGCTCATAGCCTTTGTGCGTGTTATTTCTACACCTACGGTGTTTGCTTGCGCTACAGCGGCCGGTTTGCTCACTCTAATTGTTACTTGTTGTGTATTAAATTCGGTTAATATAATAGTTGCTAGTTGCTCTACTAAGGTTTCAAGTAACTCAACCGGCTTAGCCGTAGTGTGCTCAATCACTCGCTCGCTTACTTTTGCATAATCCAGTGCTAAATTAATGTCATCATTTGCTGCTGCAGGCTTTATATCGCTGAGCATTTCAATATCAAAATAAAGGCTTTGTTTACTTTCTTTTTCATAGTCGTACACTCCAATAATTGTGTCGACGTGTAGTTGAGATATAAAAACCTTATCCATTGATACTCCAAATAACTATAAACACTCTCTAAGCATACAATGCATTGATAAAATTAATACTGTATATGCTTTAAGCAGTGTTTAAATATGTAAAAATTACTTCTACAATAGCCAAATAGCTAGATTAACTGCAAAATACAGCAGTTAATAATTTTCACGATAAATTGTGCCGCCAATAATAGCGTAAAAGTGCTATCGATGGGTATAGCAATTAAAAAATAAGGGACTTTGTGTTAGCCATTTTACTGTTTGTTTTAGCCTACTTATTAGGGTCGATTTCATCGGCTATATTAGTGTCTCGGCTATTCAAACTGCCAGACCCTCGCAGCAGCGGTTCAAATAACCCAGGTGCCACCAATGTGTATCGTTTAGGTGGAGCCTTTCCTGCGTGCTTAGTATTAGTGTTTGATATTTTAAAAGGCACCATCCCCGTATGGGGGGCGTATTTTTTAGACCTAACGCCTTTAGCACTTGGTTTGGTCGCCGTTGCCGCGTGCTTAGGGCATATGTACCCACTATTTTTTAGTTTTAAAGGCGGAAAGGCGGTAGCCACTGCGTTTGGCTCTTTATTGCCGATTGGTTTATCGTTGGCGGGTCTGTTAATAAGTACCTGGATTATTGTGGTTGCTATTACGCGCTTTTCTTCATTAGGCGCTTTGGTCACGGTGTCGCTTGCTCCACTGTATACGTGGTTGATTAAACCGCTTTACACCCTACCGGTAACCTTTATTACCGTGCTAATTATATTTCGTCATCGCACTAATATTATTCGCCTTTTTAAAGGTGAAGAACCAAAAGTGGGCGCTAAAAAAGCACCCACTAATGAAAAAAATCAATAATTATTGATGCTAAATGGCTTCTAAGCTGTCGATTGGCCAACGCGGTTTAGTTTTCATGTCGAGTGTGGCAAACTGGCCTGCTTTTAAGCGCTGCATACCAGCGTAGGCAATCATTGCGCCATTATCAGTACAAAACTCAGTACGTGGATAGTAAACCTGTCCTTTCATTCCTTGCATAACACGCTCAAGCTGTAAGCGCAGCTGTGTATTTGCACTTACTCCGCCGGCAATCACTAAACGTTTTATCCCGGTTTGTTTAAGAGCACGCTTACACTTAATAACCAGTGTATCAATCACTGCTGTTTGAAACGCATGGGCGATATCTGCTTTGGTTTGTGCGTCATCATCATTTTCGCGAATCGCTATAGAAGCTGCTGTTTTTAAGCCACTAAAGCTAAAATCAAGGCCTGGCTTATCCGTCATAGGGCGTGGAAAAACAAACCGTTTTGCAACGCCTTGCTCAGCCATTTTAGCTAGTCGAGGGCCGCCTGGGTAATCAAGCCCTAATAGTTTAGCAGTTTTATCAAATGCTTCACCTGCGGCATCATCAACAGATTCACCCAATACTTCGTACTGGCCTATACCGGCTACTTTTACCATCATGGTATGGCCGCCCGACACTAGCAAAGCAATAAAGGGAAACTCAGGCACGTTTTCTTCAAGCATAGGTGCAAGTAAATGCCCTTCCATATGATGCACGGCTACAGCTGGAATATCCCAACCATAGGCTAAAGAGCGGCCAATAGAGGTACCTACCAATAACGCCCCTACTAAACCAGGGCCTGCGGTGTATGCAATGCCATCTAAATCTTCAGGACCACAACCGGCTTGAGCAAACGCAGCGTCAATAAGTGGCAGGGTTTTACGAACGTGATCGCGCGATGCAAGCTCAGGTACAACACCGCCATAATCTGCATGTACTTTTACTTGGCTGTATAACTGGTGAGCCAATAAGCCTTTTTCATCATCGTAAATTGCAATACCGGTTTCATCACACGATGACTCAATGCCTAAAATTCGCACTTTACTTCTCCTGCCTTTATTTACTATTTAACCTGCACTGTGGTTAAGAGATTTACACACATATTTAAAACTATTTAATTTTATCATTCTCTTGCTAAGGTTTTTACTAAGTTCAGCGTAATAAACGCTAAAATTGCTAGAGAGCAATTAACCACAGTTAATTAATTACAACTATAACGCCAAACCAATATTGGTTTGTCCATCTGCAACGGCCTGCTTTTTAAGTGCCTTAACGTTTTCAGAAGTCACGCGGCCCATATTTTCTACAAAGTCGATTAGCTCACTCAAAACTTCAATTTCGTATTGCATTAATGGGTGTTCTCGTACGGCTTTATTGTCAGCCACTTCACCTTCAACCGTCATTTGGTATTCAATAAAACGCGCCACCGTTGCTTGCGATATTTTACTAACGCTTATAAATTCTTGCTCGTCTTGCCCCATCAAGCCGTGCATTAGGCTCAAAAGCGACGTAGCAGCGTCTATTGCGGGGTAAGTACCAAACATATCAAAGTCGGCAAGTTCAGGTACATTTGGCTCAATTTTTTCTACTTGTTTTTCGAGATCTATTTTACTTTTTGGTAGTAATATTTTTTCCCAGCAAACATTTAACGCACTGCGTAATAAGGCTTCATCACCAAAACCGGTGGCTTCACTAAATAAACCATAATTAGGTAACATACGCTCAATTAAAGCACTTGCTAACACTGCTTTTTGTAAGTAGTTTAGCTCTCTAATACGTTGAAAGTTATTCGCTTTTGTCATTTCTTAACGTCTCACATGACCAACAAAAATCAAATGTTGATCCATTATGCTCATTACAGTTAGGGCATACCCAATCTGGAGCGGATTGTTTTACTTGTTGGTAGTTTACCAATATTTCGCGCGCGTGGCGCTCTTTTATCGAATAAACCTGCACACTTACTTGGGTTTGTTCAAAGGGGATTTCGCCTAAGGCGCCTTGAAGCATTTCACCTTGAATTTGGCACTCAATTCCCGCGCTTAATAACAGCCCTTTGATTATATTTGCCTCTAATGTGTTATCTGCTTTGTAGAGCGTTACCCACTGAAAAGCTTGCTGAGTACTATGAGTATTAATATTTTGCAATTATCACCTCAATTATTTTGTGTTTACAATATCCTACGATACTCTACTAAAGTGTATAGCAGGTAACTTTTTAGGATAAAACAATGACACTTACTACCCCAGGTTTACTTTTTCCAGCAATCTCACTGTTGCTGCTTGCTTACACAAACCGCTTTTTAGTACTAGCGCAATTAATCCGAGAATTAAATTCACGAGAAGGTGAGTCTATTCGCCCCGTTGTTGTGGCTCAAATAACAAACTTAAGGAAGCGCATTAAACTAATACGTACCATGCAAGTGTATGGTGTGGCCTCTTTTTTATTGTGTACGCTATCAATGTTTGCCTTATTTATAGAATTTAACACCACAGGCATTATTTTGTTTGGGGTGAGCTTAGCGTGCTTAAGCCTTTCTTTATTAACATCGTTATTTGAAATCCATATTTCGTGCGACGCCATAGAAATAGAGCTACAAAGTATTGAAGACAAACCCCTAAGTAACCGCATTACTAAAAACTTTACTAACAAAAGTAGTAAGCCTTAGCGGCTTATTTAATAGAGTTGAAAATAATGAAATCATGAATATAACCTATATTTATAGGTTGTTACGCCTCACTTCATTACAAATCACTACTAAATAATTTTCCTGCACTCTTTTTTTATGGCATACTTTTTTATTAATTAATGCTAAATTATGTCTAAAGTATTACTTTTTAACGCAGCTAGGAAGGTAAGCCATTGTGTTTATTATCACTATCTCGACTAGTTAGGTTTAAAACAGCGTAATTAATCAAAATATAAGCCTAATTGGTGATATTTTTTAATAAGTATTCCCTTTAAATAATACAAAAAGGGGGATATGCTGATGCAAATATGTCATAAATTTGCAAACACAGTTACATATTAGGCTTCGCTTTTTGAAACGTTAAATCTAATATTATTGATGTTCGCGGCACACGCGACTTACTTATAAAAAGGGACTATAAAGTGAGATTTGAACAATTAGAACAATTTGTAGCGCTTGGTGTATTACGTCATTTCAGACAAGCAGCTGAACAAACTCAAATTAGCACATCAGCGCTAACGCGCAGCATTCAAACCCTAGAAGACGAAATGGGGTACGAACTGGTGAAACGCTCAACACGTTCAGTAAAGTTAACACCCGAAGGCGAGTTATTTCTTGATTACGCCAAAAACACCCTTGCCGAACTTGAGCATACAAAAAAACGAATTTCTCAATCGGTTAACGGCAATACTGACGAAAAGTTAGTTATTGGCTATACCAACAAAGCCAGCAGTGTAGTGCCTATCTCATGCGGGCAATTTTTAGCACAATACCCCCATGTTAAAATAGAAATGCAATTGCAAGAGCAGCACGAACTTGCGCGTAAACTGCAAGAGGGCGAGATTGATATTAGTGTTTATTCGCAGGCAATTAACAGCATCGGCAGCGACATACACCTGCCAGACCAACTGGTATTGTTTGTTTCTAAACACCATCCGTTAGCAAATAAAAGCGATATCAGCAAACACGATTTAGATAGCTACCCTATGTACGGCTGCTTTTCTCAGTCTAAACAAGTACAAAGCATGCTTAACGAAGCCATCGATATGCTCAATAAATCGGCTAGCATTAAGGTAGGCAGCATTGAGCAAGTAATGTCAGGGCTGGTTAAATCAGATCACTTTGCTATTGCGAGTATTGAACACGCGAGCACTCTTGCAGAGCACACAGAGCTTGTACAGCTAAAAACAAATAAAGACTTAAGTCACGAACAACTTGTTATACAAACAAGCCAACAAGCAGCAGTTAGCGAACACATTGACCATTTATTATCTCTTATCAAAAAAGCATCTACGACTATTAATTAAGCCAAGATAAAATAGCATACCGCAATGCCCTTAAACCTTTTAAGGGCAACCAATTTAGATAACCCTTACTGATTTACTCTTCTTGTTACCAAAACCTGCAGCACAGCTGCTTAACCTAAAAAGCCCTTTTAGTTTTTATGCTTACGCGTTAGGTTTTTATTTGCTTAAGTAGCGGAGCACAAACCACTAGCTATTAAATTTTTTTAGGCTACACTGTCGCACCTTTTTTAATCAACAGACATAAATGAACACACTTTTTAGTTCTGATGTTTATTTAGATGCAATAGAAACCCATGGTTATGTTGTTATACCTAACGCACTTATTAGCGAGCTAGTAGAGAGTTTAATCACCGATTGCCACCGTATTAACCCGCATTTTAGCGCTGCAGGTATTGGCCGTTTAAATGACTTACAAATAGATAAAACCATTCGTAAAGATAAAACCTATTGGTTTGATGGCAGCTCACAAGCACAGCTAACTTATCAAGCAACAATGGAAAGTATAAAAACCACACTTAATCGACAGTTTTTTATGGGCTTATTTGATTATGAGTGCCACTACGCTAAATACACCCAAGGCGACTTTTATAAAAAGCATTTTGATGCATTTAAAGGGCGATCTAACCGCGTATTTACAACAATCCTTTATTTAAATACGCCCGAGCAAGGTGGCGAGCTTGTTATTTACAAGCCAAAAAGTAAGCAAGTAGAGATAATAATTAAACCCACCGCGGGGACACTCGTTATGTTTGAAAGCGAGCGTTTTGCACATGAGGTATTACCTGCCATTAATGAGCGCTACTCTATTGCTGGCTGGTTTAGAAAGAACGCCTCAATAAGTGGAGTAATTGACCCGCCACGATAAAACTAACATAGCCACAACAACTAGTGGCTATAGTGAAGTTAAATTTATAACGTTGAGATGAAATTAACGCGCAAATACAAATGACAAGAACAAGCCAACAAAAATAGCTAATCCAACATAGTGATTATTTAAAAACGCTTTAAAACATGCATCACGCGCACGTTTATGAATAAGCACTTGCTGATAAATAAGTAACCCAGCGGCAGTACATAAACCTGCAACAAACGCCAAGCCTAGCTGGTTAATTAAGCCAATAAGCGCCAACAACGCTATAAAATTAGCGTTTAATAAAAATATAATATGACGGTCGTATTTACCAAATAAAATAGCAGTAGATTTAACCCCTATTTTTAAATCATCATCTCTGTCGACCATGGCATACATAGTGTCGTACGCTACCGTCCAACAAATATTTGCAACAAATAACAGCCACGCCTGCAGCGGTAATGAGTCAACTGATGCCATATATGCCATAGGTATCGCCCAACCAAATGCAGCGCCTAGGACTACTTGCGGAAGATGTGTATAGCGTTTCATAAACGGGTAGCAAAATGCCAGTGCCAACGCCCCAAGTGACAATAAAATAGTGTTGATGCTAAGTAGTAATACCAATACAAAAGCAATGGCTATCAGTAATATAAATAAACTCAGTGCTTCACCTGCACTTACTTGTCCGGTGGCCAAAGGCCGCCCTGCTGTACGCTTAACTGAGCCGTCTATTTTTCTATCTGCAAAATCATTAATAACGCAGCCAGCACTGCGCATAACAATTACGCCTAAGGTAAATACAATAAAGTTAACTAGGCTTGGCATACCAGCGTTTGCAAGCCATAGAGCCCAATAAGTAGGCCACAGTAATAGTAATGTACCGATAGGTTTGTCAATGCGCATGAGCTGAATATAAAAAGGGCTATGCTGTAATTGCAAAGGGGCTAATTTCATGAGTACAAATAGGCTCCGGGTAAAAATACTTCGCACACTAAAAAGTGATAATCATTAATAGAAAACACACTGCGACGACCTAATAAAGGGTGCGTAGCTAAATTCAACTCTTTAACAAGTAACTGCAGCGCATGTTCTGAGTCAAAGCGCCCTACTTCAATATTACTTCGGGTAAGTTCAGGGTGCTGAAAAATAACATCACCTAAAGGGCGCGCGCCCATATTATGCAGTGTTGTTTGCGTTTGTGTACTGGGCAGCCAACTTTGGGCATACACCATGGGCGTATTATCACACAATAAAAGCACCTCGCGATTAAGTGCTTTATTTGTATGTGAGCCAAGTAGTTGTTGCTGTGCATCGCTTAGGGTAAAAGTTTGCTCATTAAGCACTTTTACACTAAAAGTTTGTGCATTACTTTTTAATTTAGCGGTTAATGAATGTGGCTCAAATAGCCACTCTTGCTCTAACGCAGATAAGTTATTTACCAAAGAAGCACATTGCCAATTGGCAGATATAGAAAGCGGAAATGTAATCACAATAGCTCAATAAAATAAAAACCGAGACGATGATAACATTGCCAAAGCATTTGAAAAAGTGATGTTTTACTGCCGATAAATAATTGCAGGAGCTGTTTATTAGGCGCTATTAAGTATAAACTATTTGTATTAAGAAAATGGAAACACACTAAAGATGAAAAAAATAGTATACGCAGGTTTTTTAGCACTGATCCTAAACTGTTTTAGCTTTTCGGCAAAAGCGGAATCTACAGTGGGCTATTTTGGTTTTGAGCCAGACATTATTACCAATTACATAGGCGCCTCAAGTAAAAAAATGGGCTATGTACGCGTGACTATAGATTTAATGCTTAGCAATAACGAAAATATTGCTATTGTAGAGCACCATACCCCGCTTTTACGCGATGCGTTAGTAGAAATACTATCTAAAGAACCTGAAGAAAAAATAAAGTCGCTTACTGGGCGTGAAGAAATTAGAGCAAAGTGTGCCGAAAAATTAAAAAGCCTGTTAAAAGAAGAAACAGGCCAAGAGATTATTCGTGAAGTATTATTTACTAAGTATTTATACCACTAAGCTTACGCTTTTTTAGCATTAAATAAATTAGCGGTTACGGCATAAGCCATGCCGCTTAAAAGCCCACCTAAATGCGCCCAATTAGCCATACCAACAAACAACACATCAGCAAAACCGAGTACCAGCCAAATTAACATAAAGCCAATAATGGCAGTGCTTACTAGCGCAGGCTGCTTAGGATTTACATAGCTGTGGATCCAACAAAAACCCAATAAACCATACACAACACCACTTAAGCCGCCAAAGTTAGGCCCCACAATTAAAAACTGAGCCCAGTTACTAATAAGTGCAGTAACCACAAATAGCCCTACTAAGCTCAGCTTGCCGCATTGCTTTTCAATATTATCACCTAACGACATCCACCAAATTAGGTTAAATACAATGTGCATTGCGCTAAAATGAACAAGTGCCGGCGTTAACCAGCTCAGTGGTTGGGTCGGGTTAAACTGCAAAGCAGTATAAATTTGCTCAAAGCCACCCAATAAAAATGCAAAGTAAATAGCTACGCTTACAATACTTACGGTTTTATTTAGCCAGCTTAGTGCTTTAAAGCGCGCCACTAAATTAAGCGACTGTCCTTGATACGTTAAGCCAGATTGTGTACTGCCCACATCCCAAGAGGCTTGTTGATAACGCTCATGATTGGGGTTTTGTACAAATTCAGCCCACAAAGGTTGCACTTGATGAAAGTGCTCGCCCGCAACACAAATAATAACATGATTGCCATCAGCACTGCGCAGTTGCCCTTCAAAGCCTTGGCTTTTTAAATAATCTATAAAGCCCTGTGCGGCACGAGGATTATTTAAACTACCTAGCTCAATCATCGTTCCACTTTCTCGCTGTAAGCCGCTTCCCAAGCCGTAAAGCCACCATCCATGCTATATACATCTTCAAAGCCCTGCTCTACTAAATAACTAGCCGCACCTTGTGAGCTCATGCCGTGGTAGCAAACAATAATAATGGGCTGATCGAACTCTTTTTCCATCATGAACTGAGCTATATTGGCATTTGAAAGCGCTTCAGAGCCAGGAATATGCCCTGCTTGGTACGAGTTAGGATCGCGTATATCTGCGATCACTACATCTTCTTTATCAAGCAATTCGTGCGTTTGTGCTATAGATATATGTTTAAATGCCATTGAAATCTCTTTTAAAAATATAATACAAAGGCGGCTTAAGCCGCCTCTGTATGCAAACTTTAAACTATTCCCAGTTTAAAATTACTTTACCAGATTGACCTGAAATCATCATATCAAAGCCAGCTTGGAAGTCATCTACCGAATATTGATGCGTAATGATAGGGTCTAAATTAAGGCCCGATTGAATCAAGCTTGCCATTTTGTACCACGTTTCGAACATCTCGCGACCATATATACCTTTGATCACTAAGCCTTTAAATATAACTTTATTCCAATCTACGGCCATATCTGATGGCGGAATACCCAGCATGGCAATTTTGCCACCATGGTTCATGTTATTTAACATAGAATTAAAGGCGCTTGGCACACCTGACATTTCAAGGCCAATATCAAAGCCTTCAGTCATACCTAGCTCATTCATTACATCTTCAAGTTTATCATTCGCAACGTTTACGGCACGTGTAGCGCCCATTTTACGTGCAAGCTCTAAACGGTATTCGTTAACATCGGTAATCACAACATGGCGAGCACCCACATGCTTAGCAACGGCCGCCGCCATAATACCAATTGGTCCTGCCCCTGTAATAAGCACATCTTCGCCCACTAAATCAAACGATAAAGCGGTGTGCACAGCATTACCAAACGGGTCAAAAATAGACGCAAGCTCGTCAGAAATATTGTCAGGAATTTTAAACGCATTAAAGGCCGGAATAACTAAATATTCTGCAAATGCGCCTTCGCGGTTAACGCCTACACCCGTTGTATTTCGGCACAAATGCACACGACCAGCACGACAGTTACGACAATGCCCACACGTAATATGTCCCTCGCCAGATACGCGGTCACCTACCGAAAAGCCACGTACTTCTTGGCCCATATCAACCACTTCACCCACGTACTCATGGCCTACAACCATAGGGGTCGGAATGGTTTTTTGTGACCACTCATCCCATTTATAAATATGAACGTCGGTGCCACAAATCGCGGTTTTACGAATTTTAATGAGTAGATCGTTATGCCCTACTTCAGGCTTGGGTACGTCGGTCATCCAGATGCCGGTTTCGGCTTTTAATTTTGATAAGGCTTTCATAGTTAACACTCAACTAAAAAACCGAAGCAATACTTCGGTTTATAAAAAATTAAATAACGCCCATTTCTTTACCAATACGGGTAAAGGCAGCAATTGCGGTGTCTAGTTGTTCAATACTGTGCGCAGCAGAAATTTGTGTACGAATACGCGCTTGGCCTTTTGGCACAACAGGGAACGAAAAGCCGGTTACATAAATGCCTTCAGCGAGTAGTTTATCCGCCATTAATGAAGCAACTTTAGCATCGCCAAGCATTACAGGAATAATGGCATGATCTTTACCCGCACACGTAAAGCCAGCGGCTTCCATTTGCTCACGGAAATATTTAGCATTTGACCAAAGTTTAGCGCGTAACTCGCCACCATTTTCAAGCATTTCGAGTACTTTAATTGATGCAGTTACAATTGAAGGCGCTAATGAATTTGAGAATAAGTAAGGGCGCGAACGCTGACGTAGCCATTCAACAATTTCTTTTTTACCTGATGTATAACCGCCTGATGCACCGCCCAGCGCTTTACCTAGCGTACCGGTAATAATGTCAACACGGTCAAGCACATTACAGTACTCAGGCGTGCCTTTACCGTTTTCGCCAACAAAGCCTACCGCATGTGAGTCATCAACCATCACTAATGCATCATACTTATCAGCAAGGTCACACACAGCTTCAAGGTTACAAATTACGCCATCCATAGAAAACACACCATCGGTGGCAATTAATTTTGTTTTAGCGCCCGCTTCATCAGCTGCAATAAGTTGCTTTTCAAGATCCTCCATATCGTTATTAGCATAACGAAAACGCTTAGCTTTACATAAGCGTACGCCATCAATAATTGATGCGTGATTTAGAGAATCAGAAATAATAGCATCTTCAGCGCCTAAAATAGTTTCAAATAGGCCCGTGTTAGCATCAAAACAAGACGAGTATAAAATTGTATCTTCGGTTTCTAAAAACGCGCTAATTTTTTGCTCTAGTGTTTTATGAATATCTTGCGTGCCACAAATAAAACGTACTGAAGCAACACCAAAGCCATGGTCATCTAAACCACCTTGCGCTGCTTTAATTAGCTCAGGGCTATTTGCTAAGCCTAAGTAATTGTTAGCACAAAAATTAATAACTTTATCGCCAGATGCAACTTCTATTTGAGCTTGTTGCTGCGAGGTAATAATACGCTCACTTTTATACAAACCTTGCGCTTTAACGTCTTCAATTTGCTCTTGTAGTTGGCTAAAAAAAGCAGATGCTCTCATCTGTAGTCTCCAATTAAATGAACGGGTAAACAACAACATTAAAGCCACTGTTTATGTTGAGGTGTATTGTAAAAGTTTAACAAGTAAAATGCACTGTTTGCAGCTCGTCGCTAATACAGGTAATGGCAGCAATACTTAACACTTTAGTTGCGAAAATATAAACGCACTTTATACCAAGTAGTGTGCTGGTAAATCGTTAATAGAGTCAATCACTAAATCGGCGTATTGTTTTGCGGTTTCGTCAAATTGTTGGCCAGAGCGAACTAGCACTCGCGTGCTAATAGCCGCTTTTTGTGCTGCTTGCATATCGCTAAGTTTATCACCCACCATAACACTGCTCGAAGGGTCAATATTATGCTCTTGCATAGCTTGTAACAGCATACCTGGAGCTGGCTTTCTGCACTGGCACTGTTTTAAATATTGCGCCATCGCTTTTTTGGGATGGTGCGGGCAAAAATACACATCTGTAATTTTAATATTGTGCTTACTAAATTGTGTTTTCATCCACTGAGTTAAAGCTAAAAAGTCATCTTCAGTGTAGTAACCTCGCCCTATTCCCGATTGATTAGTCACTATGATAATTTTATAACCTGCATCATAAAATGCTTTACAGGTACTAAACACACCGTCTATAAATTCAAATTTTTCACTTTGATACACATAGCCATGATCAATATTTACCACGCCATCTCGGTCTAAAAAAAGCGCTTTGTTTTTTTCTGTTACACTCATTTTATAGACTCTTTTTGTACCACATGATCAAACATAGCTTTAACATTGTCTACGGTTATTTGGCTCATAAGGTCATCTCCCTTAACGCGCGTACCCCAAGGCAATTGTTGAGCTGTTTTACCCGTTTGCTTTAGCAGGTTTTGATGATACACCTCAACTACGTAGTCTTGATATAAATAAGGCCCTGTACGTGCAGGATTAGAATGCGCATATAAACCAATAACCGGCGTACCTACCGTTACCGCCATATGCGCTGGGCCGGTATCGGGGGCTAATACTAAATCAGCGCGCTTAAGCACACATAGCAGCTCTTTAAGTTTTGTTTTACCGACTAAGTTTAAAATAGTGCAGTGACTATGTTTTATAATTTGATTAGCTAAATTAATCTCAAGCTCAGTTGGGCCGCCCGTTAGTACCACGTTGAAGCCCTGCTCATGCGCGTAATCAGCAAGGGCAGCATAGCGCTCAGGCAACCAGTTTCGCTGTGCTTTACTGGCCGCAGGAGATATTACCAATAACTTATTTGCCAAATATGCAGGCCCTAATAATGCATCTGCTTTGTTCTCATCCGCTAAGGTATAAGGCATATCCCAGGTAGGTGAATAGTCTTTAACTCCAATGGCGCCCGCAAAGCCTTTAAATCCCTCTAGCACATGCGCTTCTTTTTGTGGGGCTATTCGTTTATTTATAAACAAGCTATGTAATTCTTTTGAACGTGCCCAATCAAAGCCTATTTTTACTTTAGCCGGAATACAGCGCGCAACAAAGCCAGCTCTTAATGCGACTTGCATATTAAGCAGCACATCAAACTGCTGCCCTTTAAAAGAATGTGCTAACTTTTTAAGTGCATCCTTACCTTGTTTTTTATCAAAAACCACCAGCTCAACCCCAGGTAAATCGGCAAGTAACATGGCTTCTATTTTACCCATTACCCACGTTATTTTTGCATTGGGGTGTGCTTTTTGAATGGCTTGTACAGCACTAACGGCATGACACACATCACCAATGGCAGAGAGTCTTAAAATACAAATTGAGGAGTAATTAGGCACTTGAGTCACGCGTTCCACTTTGGCTTTAAATAATAGACTGCGATCTTAAATTATACTCGCACTAATGCAAGCACTTATGCTGCGCTATAAAACACGTTAATATACACGCATTATTGAATTATTTTAACGAGCTATGTTTAAAACACTAACGCAAGGTAAGCACACTATTTTAAGCCACCCAGATTATTTTAACGAGGTTGATTTAAACTGGTTCAATGCAGATTATTGGCAACAGCAAAATAAAATAGTCGGTGCTAAAAAAGGCCGCGCCACAGCCTGGTTTTTTAAACACGATGATTTAACCGCTGTACTTAGGCACTATTGGCGCGGCGGTTTAGTTGGCAAGTTGTTAAGCGATCAGTACCTCTACCCTGGGCTTAAAAACACCCGTGTGTATAAAGAGTTCAGCTTAATGATAAGGCTTATTGAGCTTGGCTTAAATGTACCAAAACCCATTGCCGCCAAGGTAACAACCTCTGGCTTAATTTATCGTGGCGATATAATTACAGAGGCTGTAAAAGGGGCTAAAAGCCTGCTCGATATTTTAATTGAACGCCCACTAACAGAAGATGAGCTCAAGCGCATTGCCAATACTGTTGCGCTATTTCACTCAAAAGGTGTGTACCACGCTGATTTGAATATAAATAATATTTTATTTAATGAAACGGGCGAGGTTTATATTATCGATTTTGATCGCGGCGAAATAAAACCACCTAACAAGCAATGGCAACAAAGTAATATGGCACGTTTAGAGCGCTCATTTTTAAAAGAGCAAGGACGTAACAACGCTTTTTATTGGCAAAGTAATGACTGGCAAACTTTATTGGCTATTTATAAAGAGCAATTAACCACACAAAGCTAGGTATTGCTTAGCAACTTGTTCGGCCGTTACCTTTTGTAAAATGTCGGCATTATCTACATTAGGCTTAGCGTTTAAAACCAGCTCAATTTTAGCCGCTAGCTCATCGCTATGCCCTACAGGCGCTAAATATTTAGCCAAGTCGTTTGTTAAAATTTCGCTCGGTCCAAACGTACAGTTAGTACTTACTACAGGCGTGCCAACAGCTAATGCTTCAATTAACACTGTAGGGAGCCCTTCAAAATCAGAGCTTAATACTAATGCCTCAGCCTGCTTAATCCAGTTATACGGATTTTGCTCAAACCCTGGCACTATAAGTTGTCCCTCTATACCATACGTTTTTGCAAGCTTAAATGCTTTGCTAGGCTTATTACATAAAAGGACTAATTTGTATTTTTTATCAAGCTTTGCAAATGCCGAAAATAAAATATCGTGGCGCTTTTGTTTAGCTAACCGCCCTACATGAATAACATACGGTGATTGTGGTATTTGCGTATTAACCTCATTTGAGAGCCGCTTTATATCTGCTAAATTAAAGGGATTATAAATAGTTGTGATGGCGCTTGGGCTAATTAAACGCCCTTGGGTAATTTCTTGCTCTACCCCTTTAGACACGCACACCAAGGATTTTTCGTTTAAGTTTTGCTTTGACTTTTTAAGATAGTGATAAGAAAACGGGCCTAACTTTTTTTGCCTAGCTAGCTCTGCATTAACAGAGTTATGCATAACAAAGTGAACATTTTTAATCTGGCTTTTAGCCAATAAGTTATTGCTTCTATCTAAATTGCTAAGTACTAAATCTATGGGGCCAGTTTGTTTTTGTTTGTTATTAAACCACGCCTCTAGTTTTGCTACACTTTTGTTTATTTTCCAAAAGCGATCCACTTTAGTGGCTTTATCACTGAATAAACTTTCAACCTTTATATTCGCAGGGATCGTGTACTCATATTTATTAGCCAACGATAAAATAGTAACGCTATGCGTTTTTACTAGCTGCTGAGCAAGGGTTAGCATCACTTTTTCGGCGCCGCCACCCGCTAACGAGTCTATTACAATCACTATATTCATCTATCGGCAACCATCAGCATGCTTTTAACCCCTTGCGTTATTTCTTCATAGCTATGTGCGCTTTCAAGCAAAGAGTATTTTTCTAGTAGCTGGTTAAAATGCGGCTCTATTAGTAAAGCGCTGGCTTTATTTACTATGTCTTCAATCTCAAAGTTTGCTTTAATTACCACGCCAGTTGTGGCGCAACTTGCTAGGCGCTGTGTTTGATCTTTTGAAATAGCACATGCCACAGCAGGCGTTTTAACAGCAACCGCCTGCAATAGCGTGTCGCCAGCACTTAACAACGCAAATTTAGCTTGCTCCATAAGCGACAAAAACTCACTATTTTCTAACGTATCCAAATTTATAACCGTATTTGATACTGGCAACGCTTTATTATAATTAGGGCCAAATACCACCACCGCCTTTAACCCTGTTTGCAATGAAATTTGCTCTGCGGCAGCAAAAAATACATCTGCACAGTTTTGATTATCTAGTACATGACCGCCAGAGCCTGCACTCACAATAAAGTAGCCTTGTTCATCAAGCTGATACTTTTTTAATACCTGTTTGGTATCGCACGCTGATGAAAACGCTATGTAAGGGCCCACATTTTTAGGCATAGCCAAAGAAAACATATCTATTTTAGCTTTTTCAGCCCAGCTCAGCGGTTCAATGCAGTAATCGGGCTGTACCACCCAATGGCTATCAATTAGGTTGATACGGTTAAGTTTTAAACCTTTCGCTCGCTTTTTCGCATGCTGAGAAATAAATACCACTTTGGCACCCACTTTTTTTGCAGCTTTCATGTGAGCAGCGCGCCCTGCACAATCAAATATTACAATGTCAGGTTTAAAATCGGCTATAACTTCACACACTTTATCGCGCTCTTTAGTCGCAGAGCGCTCAAGCAAGGTGGTATCATATGGGCAGTTTTTAGCGTAGTTCGTGTGTTTATTTAAAACAAAATGGATGGTAAGTGAACCTAGACATTCACTTTCAAGGCTTTGGGCTAGCAACAACGAGCGCATGTATTCACCTATTCCTTGTGGCGATGATACGGGTATAAATAAAAGTCGTTTGTTGCTCATTGCATTCTCTATTTCCTATTTGCGCAGCAGTATATCAACCCCATTGTTTTTACGATAGCTAGGTTACATTTTTATACACAAATTTAACGCCCTAAAATAGATTATTTACTGCAATAGCCATGTTAGATTGGTAAACTTAGCCGCAATCTTAATCACAAGGATCTGAACTTTGCGAAACAGAATCTTTCTACTTTCTTCTCTTTTTTGCGCTATGAGCGCATCAGTAACAGCAGAGCCCTGGGTAAAGCCAGACGATTACGGTCTACGTGCCGACATTCAACAACTGGCCGATGCCGGTGTTATTTTAGCGCCTGTAACCACCTACCCGCTAATGTGGAAAAGCTTTATTGGCGAGCTAGAATCGAGCAAGCTTGAACTTTTATCTCCCAGCCTGCAAGATGCACTGCTTCGTGTAAAACATCGTTATAAGTCAGAAAACAGTAGCTCGCACAGTGTACAACTCTCAGCGTTTGCCGCATCAGACCCAATTATAGCCACCAGCTTTGGGGCAACCAACACACAAGAATCTGAGCTTTCTGCGGCCTACGCCTACCTTGGCGATAACTTTGCGGCGAAGGTAGCCATTAATTACCGTAACGATGGTAAGCAATGCTTAGTTGATGGCAAAACAACCGATGATATAGCCACTAACGAACAAGCACTTGAAGATTGTAACGATACCTCATTTGACGATAGCTACTTAGCCTACCGCTTGGGCAATTGGATTTTTAGAGCCGGTGCCGTAGAGCAGTTTTGGGGCCCAGGTGTTGATAACAGTTTAATTATGTCGGGTAATGCAAAGCCACTGCCGGCACTAAGTGTAACCCGTGAACAAAGCACAGCGTTTGAAACGCCTTGGTTAAGTTGGCTTGGGCAATGGAGCTTTACCGCGCAAATGGCAAAGTTAGAATCGACCCGTGTTATTCCTGATGCGCTGCTTTGGAGCAGCCGTGTTAACTTTCGCCCGATGCAACAGCTTGAAATTGCTTTAAGTTGGTCTGCGCAGTGGGCCGGTGAAGGCCAACCAAGCTCAGCAGGTGATTTTATTGATGTTATTACTGGGCAAACTAATTGTATTGATGGCAATGAAAATTGTGATAGCTCACTGGAGTCTAAAATTGGTAATCAGCTTGCTGGCATAGATGTGCGTTGGTCTGACACTTTATTTAGTCACCCGTATGCCATCTACGCAAGTACAATTGGCGAAGATGCCAGCTCGCAATTCAAACCTGCCGACAGAGCGTACTTATTTGGCGTACAAACTACGCAGCGCATTTACAATCAAAATGTGCTCGTTAACGTTGAATACATAGACACAGGTGTATCGTGCTCGGCCGAATCAACCAATGAAAACTGCTACTACGAACACTCCGATTATAAATCGGGCTATCGTTACCACGGCCGCACTATTGGCTCTACCTTCGATAATGATGCGCAGTCAGTGGTATTAACACTTTTAGGTCAGCTTTCAAATGGCGATGACTGGCAAGTAAAACTACGTAGTGTGGATTACAACAGCGATAATCGCGACCGTTACCCTAGTAACCCCGATTTAGGTAATACAATTACCAAAACCGGTTATAACTCAAAACAAGTTGAGCTACGCTACAGGCAGCTGGCTATGGGTGGGCGCTTAACGCTCGGCGCTTTTGCATCAAACAACGATGGCGCAGAAAACGACACATCAGCGTTTGCTAAGTACGAATATAATTTTTAAACCGTATATTTAAAAATAGCATTTTAAAGCCAGCTATTTATAACAAAAAAGGGTTGAAAACTGCGTTTTCAACCCTTTTTATTTAATCAGCAAATATTACTGCTTTATTTTACTAATCACCTTAGAGGTTGAACAACCATCTAAAAATGTCAGCACTTCTACTTTACCACCATGGCGTAGCACATGATCGGCGCCAGCTATTTGCTCTACGGTGTAATCACCACCTTTAACTAAAATATCGGGGCTTATTTGCTCGATTAATTTAGCGGGAGTGTCGTTTTCGTCCGCGCTGCCAAAGGGAATTACCCAATCTACAGAGGCGAGTGCACTTAATACCATTGCGCGCTCATCAAGCGGATTTATAGGGCGCTCAGGACCTTTTAAACGCGTAATTGAATCATCATTATTTAAACCAACAACGAGTCTATCCCCACGCGCTTTGGCTTGGGCTAAATAGCGCACATGCCCTGCGTGTAAAATATCAAAACAGCCATTGGTAAACACTATCGTTTCGCCATTTTGCTTAGCAAACTCAATGTGTTGCAATACATCGTCAAACGGAGTTTGGTAGTGCTCGCCATTGATGTGTAAGTATTGACCAAGCTTTTGGCTAAGCTCTTCTGGTGAAACCGTTGCCGCCCCCAATTTACTTACTACAATGCCTGCGGCTAAATTAGCAATTTCTACCGCATCTTTAGGCTCCATACCTGCCCCGAGCATCACCGCAAGCGTGGCTATAACAGTATCGCCTGCGCCAGTTACATCGCTTACTTCTAGCTGCTGCGCTGCAAAGTCGTGTTTTTCATCAGCGTTAATTAATGACATACCTTGCTCAGAGCGTGTAAGTAGCATGGCTTTAATACCATTTTTACTAATTAGCTCACGCGCGCTTTGTGCTAATATTTCTTCAGAGCCTGTTTTACCCCCAGCCAAATTAAATTCATGTAAATTAGGGGTAATGTAGTCTGCGCCTTCGTATAAGTGTAAGTCGGGCGATTTAGGATCTATAAGCACGGTTTTACCCGCCGCTTTAGCAACGCTAACCATTTCTTTAATTAAGCTCAGCGAGCCTTTGCTGTAATCAGAAAATACCACAAAGTCGTAATCATCAAGCACCAGCTCTAAACGGTTTAATAACAACTGGCTATGCTGCTCGCTAAAGGTCTCTTCTAAATCTAGGCGCACAAGTTGTTGATGACGGCTAATTACACGCATTTTAGAAATAGTGGGTAAATCGCATACACTAACAAGCTGTGAATGTATTTTTTCACCCTTTAAAATAGTTTCTAAAATTTGTCCGCTTTCATCTTCACCAATTAAACCAAGTAAGCCCACTTTGGCATCAAGCCTAGCAATGTTTTTTGCAACATTTGCAGCGCCACCCGCTTTATCTTCAAACTTGCTTACTTTAACAACGGGTACTGGAGCCTCTGGCGAAATACGCCCTGTATCGCCATACCAGTATCGGTCTAGCATGACATCGCCGACAACTAAAATACGCGCTTTAGATAAGTTTTTTAATAGCGATAAATCCATTACTGCTGCTCCGCAACAACCATATCGATAGCTTCACATAACCAATGGCCAATAAACATATGTGCCTCTTGGATACGGGCTGTTTCATCATTTTTTATAATAATGGGCAATTTAGCAATGTCTTTTACTTTACCGCCCTCGCGACCGGTTAAGGCAACCGTAAACGCGCCAATTTTGTTAGCTGCTTCCAGTGCTAAATTAATATTGGCGCTGGTACCTGAGGTTGTTAAACCAATCACTAAATCTTCTGGTTTACATAAAGCCTGAACTTGGCGTTCAAATACCGTATCAAAGTGGTAGTCGTTACTGTGTGCAGTTAATATTGAGGTATCTGTGGTCAGCGCCATAGAGGCAAGCGGGCCACGCTCTAACTTATAACGCACAACAAATTCGGCAGCTAAATGCTGTGCATCGGCAGCACTGCCGCCGTTACCAAACCAAATAACCTTACCACCAGCTTGCAATGCACTGTGGCACGCTTCTAATAATTGCATAGACTCTTGATGATAAGCCTCCATCGTTTCAAATAAGGCTTGATGACGGTTTAAACTTTCAACGTAGCTTGTTGCCACAGAATCGATAATTGACATGAAAAATTCCTCTAGGAACTGAAATGGCAGGAAAAAATTAAATCCATTATTCCATAGTTTTATTTAGTTGTGTGTATTTTATGGGAATATAGCTGAACTGAATTATAATTTAGTGCTTCACATGTTCAGAAATTATCACTTTCGCGCTAAACTAGCGCCACTTACCTTAATAAAAGTTCAGTATGGCACGCATTTTTTACTCACTCGCTTTAATTTTAATTAGCCCACTGATTGTATTTTACTTGTATGTACTAAGAGGTAAAAAAAATATAGGCTACCGCGCGCACTTTAAAGAGCGCTTTGGTTTTATTAGCAAACACTTATTTAATAATAGCGCTAAACCGGTTGTGTTCCACTGCGCTTCTGTAGGTGAGGTCCTTGCTGCAACGCCACTGATTAAAGTACTGCAAAAACAAAATCCGCAGTTTAATATACTTATTACCTGCAATACTCCTACCGGGCGTGCGCAAATTAGTGAACAATTTAAAAATACCGTGGTGTGTTGTTATTTACCTATAGACTTTGCTGGTTCGAGCGCTCGATTTTTAAAGCGCGTAAATCCACAAGCACTGTGTATTTTAGAAACTGAGCTGTGGCCTAATTTAATGGCAATAAGCCATAAAAAGAATATTCCGGTATTGGTGCTTAATGCTCGCCTAAGCGAAAAATCGCAACAAGGGTATCAAAAGGTGGCAGGGTTAACCCATATAATTATGCGTTCAATTTCAGTGCTTGCAAGTCATAATAAAAATGATGCTAAGCGCTTTGTTGAACTTGGTTTACCCCCTTCAAAAAGCCATGTTACAGGCTCAATAAAGTTCGACATTACGCCAAGCAATGATCAACTAACTAAAGTTGCAAATCTTAAAGCCGAGTATAAAACCAATGAACGTTTTGTATGGGTGGCAGGCTCTACTCACCCGCTTGAACACGAAATGATATTAAACGCCCATCAGCAACTATTAAAAAAACACCCTAATGCACTTTTAGTTATAGCACCGCGCCACCCTGAGCAATTTGATAAAGTAGCCGATACGTTAACTCAAAGCCCACTTAGCTTTAGTCGTCGCAGCAACAATAACTATCAAAACGAGCAGGTACTATTAGCTGATACACTGGGCGAACTTCAGTGTTTATATGGCGCAGCGAATGTAAGTTACATAGGCGGCAGTTTAATTCGCCGAGGTGGGCACAACCCACTTGAAGCTGCTGCTTTTTCGGTTGGTGTTATTACAGGCCCACACACGTATAATTTTGATCATATCTACCCTGAGCTAATTAAACTTAAAGGGGCTGTCGTTGTTGAAAATACCGATGAGCTTGCTAAACAATTAATTAATTTAAGCCAAAACACCAAAGCGTGCCAAAGCTTGGGTATTAAAGCGCAGCAATGTGTAATAAAAAACCAAGGCGCCATTGAAAAAACATTAACCATTATAAATCAGTATTTAGAGCCAAAAGCATGACTCATCAAGCAATCGCCCAAACCCGCGAGTGGGTATCATCCGTTATTGTAAAATATAATTTTTGCCCATTTGCCCGTAAAGAAGTAGAAAACAACTGTATTCATTATGTTCTTAGCCCTGCAACAAAAATTGATGACGCTGTAATGGACATGCTAGAGCAGTGTGTGCAGCTTGATCAAAATCCAGAGCGCGAAACCACATTAATACTGTTTGAAAACGGCTTTAGCGATTTTGAAGACTTTTTAGATTTAGTCGATTTAGCCAATGCCTTACTGGTAGCACAAGGCTTTGAAGGTAAATACCAAATTGCTAATTTTCATCCCGATTACGTGTTTGCCGACAGCGATGAAGATGATGCCGCAAATTACACCAACCGAGCACCCTACCCTACACTGCATTTAATTCGCGAACTGAGTATGAGCGAAGCGCTTGATCACTATAACGAGCCTGAATCTATACCAGAGCACAATATAAAGCTTGCAAGGCGCAAAGGATTCGACTTTTGGCAGCAACTTTTAGCAAATATAAAAAAACCGAGCGCCTAAACGCTCGGTTTTTACGTAATATGTTTAGCTGCTTGTATTACTTTTTAACCCAGTTACCATTCACTTCAATATAGTGGCCACTTTTGGTCTTTTCGATTGTTTTAGCTGCTGCGAGTGCTTCTACTTGTGCCAGCGATAAATCGTTCTTTTTAGCCAACTTTAAATACTGTGCTTTACGTTTAGCGTTAATTTCTTCAACCACGGCTTTTGCCTCGCTGTTTTGTACAACAAGCCCTAAGTAACCTGAGCTATCTTCACCCACTAAGCCTTGGTTTTTAGCATCATCTAAACTAATAGCCCACGCCGAAAACGACAAACATACCGCACTTACTAGAGTGGCAATACTTAATTTATTTTTTATAGTCATCATTTAGCTCCTAAAATAATTCACTGTCGTCACTGAATAAGTTATCGAGTTCTTTATCTACTTTTACTCGAATTTCGTGATCTACTTTTACATTTAGATTGATCGTTATCGGCTCTTTCGCTGCCACCTCTACTCTGTGGGTACATGCGCTTAAAGCGCTAATAGCAGCAAGTGCAATAACGGCCTTAATGCTCAACAAATTTTTCATCATTAGTTTCCTTTTTTAGAGTATTGCTGCTCAACTTTTTGCGTTATTTCGTCGCTCAGTCTAAGCGCTCTTAGCAACGTAAACACGTTTTCTTCGTGATTATAATTAAAGTTAACTTGTTGCTGCTCTGGCTCATTAAAGCCTTGTAAGTTAACACCTAAGTTTAACCAGCCATCACTTTTAAGCGCTACTGTACTATTAAGTTTTTGTATATCAAGGTTTTTGAGCAACCCAAGCACAGGTTGTAACTCTTGTTGCTGGCGCATAACAGCGTCAAACGCTTCGTTATTACTAATAATAAGCTTCCCTTGGCCTTGATTGGCTAGGCTGCCACTTTTTACCTCAACCCCTGTGTCATCAAAATAAAACGGCAACGACCCTTTTAGCCTACCTGTTAGGGTAATACCCGACTTATCGTCAAGCGTTATTAATTTACTGGCATCAACATTTTCAAACGTAACATTAGCTGTTTGCTGCTGCTTTAAAAGCGTGTATTTATCTAAAGAAAATTTACCACCAAAAATATCGCCTTCAACATCAAAGGCCTGCGCGCTATTATTAACCACTTTAATATTACCCGTGATACTTTTAACTACAGCGCCTGCACGTAATTCATTAACATTAAAGGTAGTAGGGGCAACATTAAGCTGTCCTGAATCGTACTGCCCACCTAGCTGCATACTAAATTGATTAGCTAAGTAGTCGTTATAAAGTGCACTGGTATCAGTCATCGTTAAAGTAAAATTTGCTTTTTGTAAATTCACATCACCACTTATACGCCCACCCAATTTTCCTTGGGTTAGCTGAGCTAACGGTTCAAATTGGCTAACGATTGAATTTAACGAAAGCACACTTTGCTGCGGTATAATCACTTCAAACGGATGCGCTACCTTTGAAACATGATGATTGGCCACCAGCTCAACACCATTTACAAATACATGATGAGACGCTTTAAGCGCGCGACTTTGCAGCCCAGTTGACGTTACGTTTATAGTATTTAAATCGACATTTGGACTAGTCAGTGTATTTATTTGGGTGTTTGCATTTAAGTGAGCAAATAACTCTCCCACACCTAAGCTTGCCCTTGCACTAAGGGTGTTATTAATACCAGTGAGTTTATATTCGTTGTATTGCACGCTTTTAAGCTTACTTTTAAGCGTTACTTTTGCATCGAGCTTTTCATTCATACTTGCTTCAAGGTCACCTGTGTAGCCGTTAAGAGCGCTGCCATAAGCAGCTGCGCTATCAAAGCTTAACTCAATACGTGCGTTCCCTACGGGCTTAAAGTCAATAAGTTGAGTAACTGTAAAGTCCCCTTTAGCTTTAATATTATTAGCCTCAGCCGGTAAAAATTCAGGCAAAGCGGTAAGCGCAATATCGTAATTACCGCTTAATTGAGCGTTTGTAAGCTGCGTACTTAGCGTTATAGCGTCTATTCCATCCGTATGTAGTTGTGCTTTTAGCTGTGTGCGTGCGCTTTGTAACGGTGCAGCAGTATTTATAAACGTATCTGTAAACGTTATATCTATATTTTGCTTGGCTTGCTCTGCGCTTTTGAGCGTTATTAACGGTAAGGTTAGGTTGTTATGTGCAAAGTTAATTGGTTTAGCTAAAGCCCATTGCCAATTAAGTGGAAGCTGCTTTACAGCAAATGACTTGTAGGCACTTTCAGGAATAAGAGATTGGCAGTTATTACTAAGTTTTACATTATTTTTAAGCTTGCTTGGGTCAAGCTCAAGGTTTTGGCTATTTAAATTATAGGTAGCACTTAGCACACCTTTGGAGCTGTTTGTTATATCGCAGCTTTGTATTTTATAGTCATACTGGGCTTGTAAATCACCACTAAGGCTTGCCTCTACCCCGTTAAAGCTAAATGTTTGCGCTGTATTAAAGCTAAGTCCACTTAATAACTCATTATCTGTTTTAAGTAGTTGCTTCAATAATCCATCATTTATTTTAAGCTGCCCTTGTACCTTATTATTGTAAAGCGTTGCGCTTGCGTTTAAATCACCATTGACTACAAACTGGTTAAGCGTGGGCTCGGTGATATTTAGCATTAGCGGGCGCTTTAAAAGCGCAGTGTGTATAGTTAAATGCTCAACTGTAATTGTTGGCCTTTTTTCAGGAAGCGCTAAATCTAAAATTGTGGCAGCAGTGCTTGTTTTACTACTTTGAGGAAATGGATTTACATTAAGTACTGCGTGTTTAACTTTAACATGCTTAGTATTAGCAGTAATACCTGTAAGAGCAAGCTCTTGATTTTGGTAACTTAAACAGGCTTTTTGTACGTGCACATTTAACTTACTCGTAAGCGAAAAATCTAAGCAGCTTAAGGTAACACCTGCTTTTTCAAGTTCAGGTGCTACAGCCCATTGTAATAGTGGCAAACGAAATACATAGCCAAGCAAAACTATACTTAGCAATACAGCACCCATAATTAAACCAATGCGCTTTAACATACTATCCTTATAAGCTTTTATTCATACCTTACAAACTATCGTAATTTTAAATCTACGCAATCAAAAAAGGCTGCACAGTGCAGCCTTTTTTATTTTACAGCTAGATTATGAATCTAACTTGTATATGTCGTTTTTAACCTACATTTTTACGTGCGTTGCGGAACATACGCATCCATGGGCTATCCTCTTTCCACTCATCTGGGTGCCACGAGTTAGCAACAGCGCGGAACACACGCTCAGGGTGCGGCATCATTACAGTGGCACGGCCATCAGTAGAGGTAATACCGGTAATACCCTCTGGTGAACCATTTGGGTTAGCCGGGTATTGCGTTGTTGGATTACCGTAGTTATCTACAAATTTAACCGCAACAGTGCCGCTTTCAAGCGCAGCTTTAGTGGCAGCATCGTTTGCAAATTCTGCATGGCCTTCACCATGAGATACAGCAATTGGCATACGCGACCCAGCCATTCCATTAAAGAATACAGACGGGTTTTCTTGTATTTCAACTAAGCTAAAGCGTGCTTCAAAACGCTCTGACTTATTTGTTACAAAACGTGGCCAATGCTCAGTACCCGGAATTAACTCTTTCAATGTTGATAACATTTGACAACCATTACACACACCTAAGCTAAAGGTGTCTTCACGGTGGAAGAAGTTTTGGAACTGATCGCGTGCCATATCGTTAAACAATATAGACTTAGCCCAGCCTTCACCGGCGCCTAATACGTCACCATAAGAGAAACCACCACATGCCACTAAGCCTTTAAATTGCTCAAGGGTTAAACGCCCTTCGAGGATATCGCTCATGTGTACATCAACAGCGGCAAAACCAGCACGGTTAAACGCAGCAGCCATTTCTAAATGCGAGTTAACGCCTTGCTCACGTAAAATAGCCATTTGCGGCTTAGCGCCCGTTGCAATGTACGGTGCGGCTATATCTTCGTTTAAGTCAAAGTTAAGTTTTACGTTTAAGCCTGGATCTTTTGCATCAAACTTGGCATCAAACTCTTGCTTAGCACAGTCAGGGTTATCACGACGTGCTTGCATTTGGTACGTTGTTTCGCCCCAAATAGTACGTAATTTAGTACGAGTATGATTAAGTACTGTTTGCTCACCGCGGTTAAATACAATGCTATCGTCGCTATTAAGCGAGCCAATCACGTGGCTAATTGCAGCAACACCATGTTGTTCAAATACAGCATTTACGGCATCTAAATCGCTGTTAGCAACTTGAATTACCGCGCCAAGCTCTTCGTTATAAAGTACTTCTAGGTCTGAGCCTGTTAAACCCGCTAAATCAACAGTCACACCGGTGTGCCCAGCAAATGCCATTTCAGTTACAGTAGTAAATAAACCACCGTCTGAGCGGTCATGATAAGCAAGTAGCTTGCTATCAGCGACAAGTGCTTGCATGGCATTGTAAAAGCCTTTCAGTAGCTCAGGGCTGTCAACATCTGGAGTAACATCACCAAGCTGCTTGTAAACCTGTGCAAGGCTTGATGCGCCCAGTCGGTTTTTACCCGCGCCTAAGTCAACTAAAATAAGTGATGTATCGCCTTTATCAGTACGTAACTGCGGAGTCACTGTTTTACGCACGTCGTCAACACGGCCAAAGGCAGTAATAATAAGTGATAACGGAGAAGTAACTGATTGCTCAGCACTATCATCCTCGTTTTTCCATGTCGTTTTCATCGACATAGAATCCTTACCTACAGGTATAGTTAAACCAAGCGCAGGACAAAGCTCTTCGCCTACCGCTTTTACAGCTTCGTAAAGGCCGGCGTCTTCACCAGGGTGACCTGCTGCAGCCATCCAATTAGCCGATAGCTTAATGTTCTCTAGGCTACCAATGTTGGCACAGGCAATATTGGTTAGTGACTCTGCCACGGCTAAACGCGCCGATGCACCGTAATTTAATAGTGCTGCCGGCGTGCGCTCACCCAGTGACATAGCTTCACCGTGGTAAGTGTCGTACGTTGCTGCGGTAACTGCACAGTTAGCCACAGGTACTTGCCAAGGGCCTACCATTTGATCCCGTGCTACTAAACCGGTAACCGAGCGATCGCCAATGGTAATTAAGAATGTTTTTTCTGCAATGGTAGGTAAGCGCAGTAAACGCTGAGCAGCCTCGGCTATATCAATCGACTCTGCATCAATTGCCTTACCGGTAACTTGCTTTGAAGTTACATCGCGATGCATTTTAGGTGCTTTACCTAATAATACATCAAGCGGCAAATCAACGGGGCTGTTATCAAAGTGGCTGTCGGCAACAGTTAAGTGGCGCTCTTCTGTGGCTTCACCTATTACTGCGTACTGCGCACGTTCGCGCTTACAAATGGCTTCAAAACGATCAAAGTCTTCAACAGCAACAGCCAGTACATAACGTTCTTGCGATTCGTTACACCAAATTTCGTGTGGGGCCATGCCCGGCTCATCGTTAGGAATATCACGTAGTTGGAATTTACCACCACGGCCACCATCATCTACAAGCTCAGGAAACGCATTAGATAAACCACCGGCGCCTACATCGTGTATAAACGCAATAGGGTTTTCATCCCCTAGTTGCCAACACTTATCGATCACTTCTTGGCAACGGCGTTCCATTTCTGGGTTTTCACGCTGTACAGAAGCAAAATCTAAATCTTCGTTTGATTGGCCCGATGCCATGCTTGATGCTGCACCGCCGCCTAAACCAATGTTCATTGCAGGGCCACCTAGTGCAATAAGTTTTGCACCGACTGGAATATCCCCTTTTTGAACATGATCAGCACGAATATTACCTAAACCACCGGCAAGCATAATAGGCTTGTGGTAACCACGCACCTCTTCACCATTGTGGCTTGTTACTTTTTCTTCGTAGGTACGGAAGTAACCTAATAAGTTAGGACGTCCAAACTCATTATTAAATGCCGCGCCACCTAAAGGGCCGTCCATCATAATATCAAGCGCATTTACGATACGATTAGGTTTACCAAAGTCGCTTTCCCACGGTTGCTCGTAACCCGGAATACGTAAGTTAGAAACCGTAAAACCAACTAAACCCGCTTTTGGCTTAGAGCCGCGGCCTGTTGCGCCTTCATCGCGAATTTCACCACCTGAGCCTGTAGCCGCACCAGAAAATGGTGCTATAGCTGTTGGGTGGTTATGGGTTTCTACCTTCATTAAAATTTCTATGTCTTCTTGATGATACGCATATTCACCTTGCGCATTCGGGAAGAAACGGCCCGCTTTTGATCCCTTCATTACTGCTGCGTTATCTTTGTACGCCGACAGCACATTTTCAGGATTGTGCTCAAATGTATTTTTGATCATTTTAAACAGCGATTTAGGCTGCTCAATACCATCAATTGTCCAATCAGCATTAAATATTTTATGACGACAATGCTCAGAGTTTGCTTGCGCAAACATAAATAACTCTATGTCGTTAGGGTTACGGCCTAACTTTTTAAAGTTTTCTACTAAGTAGTCTATCTCGTCATCAGCAAGCGCAAAACCTTGTTCAACGTTTGCCGCAGCCAATGCTTCGCGCCCGCCACCTAAAATGTCAACTGATGACATTTCGCGAGGTGAGTCATTGCGGAATAATTGCGCTGCAGAAGCAAGTTCGCTATGCGTTGCCTCAGTCATACGGTCGTGTAATAACGCCGTTACTTGAGCAAGCTGATCTGCACTTAGTTCACCTTCTACGTAATAAGCAATACCACGCTCAACACGGTGAACCTGTTTAAGACCACAGTTATGCGCTATGTCGGTTGCTTTAGATGCCCATGGTGAAATGGTGCCAGGGCGAGGGGTAACTAAAATAAGTGTGCCAGCTGGGGTATGCTCGGCAATAGTTGGACCGTAAGTAAGTAGTTTTTCAAGCTTAGTTTGCTCATCAACACTCAAAGGCGAGGTTAAATCGGCAAAATGTGCATACTCGGCATATACATTGGTGACTGGAAGTTGCGATAGTTTGCAACGCGCTAAAATTTTATTAACTCTGAACTCTGAAAGTGCTGGTGCACCACGAAGGATCAACATAGATAATTTCATCCGGGGTTAGGGATTGAACGATATTTTAGGCGGGCATTATAGTCTATGTAGCACCGAGTTTTAACTCCAAATTGCGCTTTTCAGAAAATTAACTTTTTATTTATATAAACAGCAGCAAAATTACCAATAAAAGCTAAACGCTAAGTGACGCCATAGTGAAGTTTTGGTATAACGGGGTATGAGCTTTATGGGGCGGTTAATGTTGAAAGAAAAGCTAATAATTATCATCACTTTAGTTATGTTGTTGTGTGCGTGTAATATGCAGGAGCAACAAACTCAACTTGCCCAAATTAAAGCACAAAACAAAATACGTGTAGGCACCCTTGCCAGTGCCAGTAACTACTACCAAGCCGTGCAAGGCGAGCAAGGTTTTGAATACGAGCTATCTCAAGCTTTTGCCGACTACCTAGGTGTTGAACTAGAAATAGTGCCGTTTTTTAATTTATCCGATATGTTTGAGCGCCTTGAAAGCGGCGATTTAGACTTAATAGCCTCTGGACTTACCTACAACAAAGTGCGTGCACAGCAATATCGCTATGGCCCCACTTACAGAACAATTAGCCAAAAGTTGGTTTATAAACAAGGTCGAGTTCGCCCACGTGAATTTGACGACCTTGATGGAAACTTTACAGTTATAGCCAAAAGTAGCCACTCTTTAACCTTACAAAAAATAAAAAAGAGTAACCCAGATTTAACCTGGCAAGAAACCGAAGAACTCGATGAAGAGGAGCTTTTACAAGCCGTTATCGATGGCGAAATAGATTACACCCTCGCCGACTCACACACGCTTTCGCTGTTTAGACGTTACCACCCAAATTTAAGTATTGGCTTTTCAGTTACCCGAAATGACCCCATAGCTTGGATCCTTAATAAATCAAAAGATGATTCACTTTATGCACTGCTAGTGCCCTTTTTTGGTGACGTAAAACAAAGTAACCAGCTGTATGTGCTTGAAGAAAAGTACTTTGGACACGTACGCCAGTTTAACTACGTTAATACGCTTGCATACATAGAAGCTATAAAAGAAACGCTACCCACCTACAGGCCTTGGTTTGAGCAATATGCAGGAAGCCTTGACTGGCGCTTACTTGCTGCGCTTAGCTACCAAGAATCTATGTGGAACCCTCGCGCTAAATCACCTACAGGTGTGAGAGGCATTATGATGCTGACACGCAGTACCGCTAAACAAGTGGGCGTAACAAATAGGTTAGAGCCAGAGCAAAACATCCGTGGCGGAGCTAAATACTTAGCTAAGCTCGTTAAACGCATTCCCGATAGAATCCCGCAGCCCGATAGAACTTGGCTTGCACTGGCAGCCTATAATGTAGGATGGGGGCACGTTAACGACGCGCGCATTATTACCGAACAACAAGGGGCGAGCCCTGATAAATGGGCCGATGTTAAAAAGCGCTTACCATTTTTAATCAAAAAACGTTATTACCGTAAAACCCGTTACGGCTATGCGCGTGGCGATGTTGCGGTAAAATATGTTGATAACATTCGCAGGTATTACGATGCACTTGTATGGCTTGATGAAAATAATGCCCTCGCGCCAGAACCTGAATCAGAACCTGAAGCACCTAAAGTTGAAAAAGCAGCTCAACCAAGCAAAGAGCCTATAAACAACGATAAAACCGAACCTACCCCTTCGCTCTCACCTGAAGAAAAAAGTAAGCAAGGTGAAAATAACACGCAGCAGTCTCAGTAAAGCGTTTATATTTACGTTATTAAATGGGCTGCTCAGGCATGTGAAACATTAAAATGTGGGCATTAAACGATTCTTTCCTCGTTTTAGCAGGCGCTAATTTCCCCTTCAGGCCTAACCACCCTAGTAACTAAATTAAAAATCTGTTTACTTGTCATGAAATGATCACTAATGTGTGTTTATAGTATATTTACCTGATTTTTAATATATATCTTGTGCCTTTCTCACTCTCACGCATTAGGAGAACACATGCTAAAACGTAGACGCACGCAAAAACTAAAACGCAATATTATTCATTCAACAGCCACCAGACGTCGTATTATGCTACGTAACTTACATAAAAAAATTATTTGGCGTCGTCGCATGTTTGCGATGCAGCAAATGATAGAAGTAGATTCAAATAAGGTTAACTAGTCACTAATTTGGCGAGCTGCTTTTTTAGCCGCTTTAATTTGTTCTCGGCGTTGTTTAAAAAACGCCGAAATAGTACTCCCACAGGTTTGACCAAGCACCCCACCTAATACTTCTACTTGATGGTTCAGCCTCGGCTCTTGCAATAAGTTCATAATAGAACCAGCCGAGCCTGTTTTAGCATCAGGCGCACCGTAAACAAGGCGCTTTATTCTGCTATGCACTAACAGCCCGGCACACATAGAGCATGGCTCTAACGTAACGTACAAAGTGCAATCAATTAAACGGTAATTATTTAAAGCTCTCCCTCCTTCACGCACTGCAATCATTTCAGCGTGCGCAGAGGGATCGTTATCAGTAATTGAACGATTATAACCCGCTGCAATAAGCGTGTTATCTTTAACAAGGACAGCTCCTACCGGAATTTCGCCCAATTGCTGCGCCTTATTGGCATAAACTAATGCCTGCTCCATCCAATACTCATCGCTTTTTAGATCGTTCATAGTGCTTACTTTAAATAAATTTTCTTTCGGTATTATATCAACTTGCCTGTTTAAATGCGTAATTGATTAAATTATTGCAAAAATAAAACAAAATAATGTGGTTTATCGTGGCTCATAGAGTGTGATTTACGCTATAATCTCACGCTTTTTTTATTTAGCTCACAACACAGGTAGCAAATGAAATTTCCTGGACGCCGCAGACATAAACATTATTTTCCAGTGGAAGCTAAAGATCCACTTACTAATCAGCTAAACGCAACTGAGCGATTACAACGTAGCTACATTACGGGTATCGATCAGATCGTTGTTGATATTGAAGCCAAAGTCGATCAGGCTTTTTTAGACGAGTTTCAACTTCGCCGAGGAATGTCGCAAGTTATTGATAGCGATATTACTAACGCACTTTACGACCGTTTAAAACTAAACGACATGGTTGATTACGAATTTGCCGGTGGCACCATTGGTAACACAATGCATAACTACTCTGTACTAGCAGATGACCGTTCAGTATTGCTCGGTGTTATGAGTGAAAACATAAAAATTGGCAGCTATGCCTACCGCTTTTTATGTAACACATCAAGCCGCGTTGATTTAGACTATTTACAACCTGTCGATGGCCCTATTGGCCGTTGTTTTACCTTAATTGATGAAACAGGCGAGCGTACATTCGCAATTAGCGCCGGTTTAATGAATCACTTAAAGCCTGAGTCTATCGATAAACACTTAATTGAGCAGTCATCAGCACTTGTGATCAGCGCCTACCTAATGCGTACACAGGGTGATGAAACAATGACTGAAGCAACCATGCAAGCAGTTAAATACGCTAACGATGCAGGTGTACCGGTAGTGTTAACACTCGGCACTAAGTTTTTAATTGAGCAAGATCCAACCTGGTGGGCTAACTTTGTAAATGAGCATGTCGATATACTTGCCATGAACGAAGAAGAAGGGCTAGCAATTACTGGCTTTGAAGACCCATTATTAGCCGCAGACAAAGCACTTGACTGGGTAGACTTAGTTATTTGTACCGCTGGCGAAAAAGGCTTATTTATGGCCGGTTACGTTGATGAGAGCTTTAAACGTGCAACCGAGTACCCACTATTACCAGGTGCCATTGCCGATTTTAATCGCTATGAGTTTTCTCGTGCAATGAAAAAATCCGATTGCGAAAACCCGATAAAAGCGTATAGCCATACGGCGCCATTCATGGGTGGGCCTGATTCAATCAAAAACACCAATGGTGCTGGCGATTGTGCGTTGGCTGCCGTGTTACACGATTTATCAGCAAACGTTTATCATAAGTTAAATGTCGCTAACTCAGCAAAACACGAACAAAAGGCCATTACCTACTCTTCTCTTGCACAAATTAGTAAGTACGCTAACCGCGCAAGTTACGAGGTATTAGTGCAGCACTCTCCACGTTTATCACGTGGGTTACCAGAGCGCGAAGACTGCCTTGAGCAAGTGTACTGGGACCAATAAATAGGGAGCTTTACGTGCTCCCTATTGCGGTATTTTAGAAAATCGAAATATCGAGCTTTTTAGATAGCAGCTCTAATGCTGCTATCCCCGCCACCGAGTTACCAAATTCATTAAGCCCTGGTGAATATACTGCCACTGTAAACTTACCCGGTAATACCGCTAATATAGTGCCTGACACACCCGACTTACCCGGCATACCCACTCTGTAGCCAAAGTCACCTGCCGCATCATATAAGCCGCTGGTGAATAAAATCGAATTTAATTGTTTATTCTGGCGACTACTCAAAACGCGCTTACCCGAGCTGTAATCAACCCCTTTATTCGCTAAAAAGTTATACGCTCTAGCTAACTCAATACAGTTAAGCTCAATTGCACAAAAATTGAAGTAAGACCAAAGTACGTCATCGACGTCATTCTCAAAATTACCAAACGACTTCATTAAATGCGCCATTGCCGCATTTCTATGCCTAAACTCGTACTCAGAATTGGCCACTTTTTTATCAATCACTATTGCACTATTACCTGCAAGTAACCTAAACGTTTCAAGCATTGAGTGGCGAGGTGCGGATAATCGACTGTACAAAGCATCACACGTCACAATCGCGCCAGCATTAATGAAAGGATTACGTGGCACGCCTTTTTCGAACTCTAACTGCGTAAGAGAATTAAACGCGGTACCAGAGGGCTCTTTACCTACCCGATGCCATAGTTCGTCGCCATAGCGCTGTAGCGCCATTGTAAGCGTCATTACTTTAGAAACTGACTGAATAGTAAAACGTTTTGAGCAATCACCCGCACAAATGGTTTCGCCATCAGTGGTATAAATAGCAATAGAAAACTGCTCGCTAGAAATCTCAGCAAGTGCAGGTATATAATCCGCAACTTTACCTTGTGATAACAAAGGGCGCACTTCGTGTGCTATTTCATCTAGTACAGTTTGGTAGTCAGCAGTGGGCAATTGACACCTCTATTTTGGCATTTATAAAAATTTGATTTTAACACGCACAACTTCTGCACGCCTAGCTATGTTACATGAATAAAATAGCAGATAAGCATGAACTTAATGTTTATTTTCAAAGTGATATTTTCTATATCAAAGCAATACTAATCCACAATAAGCCTTAATCATTTTGCGGGGCTATAAAAAACTGATTACACTCAGCACAGTGTGCCGTGACTTTACCTATAATGGCTTAGCTTTCTATAAGGATAGTAATGTTATAGCTCAAAGGATATACAAGGGCGGGCATTACAAAGACTGAGTTAGCATGAGATCTTGGCTTTTTATTAAACCCCAAACAGCAAAAAACCCATTACATCGCTGTAACGGGTTTCTTTAATTTGAATCCTGGTAATGTCGTAGTGCCCACAGCGGTGGAGAGTCAAATAGCAAATACTACAATATCATTGGTCGGGCTCGTCTTAGAGCTATTCGTTTGATGTATAGAAATACAAATGCCGCAGCGTGCAGGAGCGGCCACTACTGAGTTTGGCATGGGCTCTTGGTTACTTACTAAACCCCAGACAGCAAAAAACCCGTTACATCGCTGTAACGGGTTTCTTTAATTTGAATCCTGGTAATGTCATAGTGCCCACAGCGGTGGAGAGTCACATAGCAAATGCTACACTATCGTTGGCCGGGGCTCGCCTTCGAGCTGTTTTGTTTGACTACAGAGTTTGGCATGGGCTCTTGGTTATTTACTAAACCCCAGACAGCAAAAATCCCGTTACATCGCTGTAACGGGTTTCTTTAATTTGAATCCTGGCAATGTCGTAGTGCCCACAGCGGTGGAGAGTCACATAGCAAATGCTACACTATCGTTGGCCGGGGCTCGCCTTCGAGCTGTTTTGTTTCACTACTGAGTTTGGCGTGGGCTCTTGGTTATTTACTAAACCCCAGACAGCAAAAAACCCGTTAAATCGCTGTAACGGGTTTCTTTAATTTGAATCCTGGCAATGTCCTACTTTCACATAGCAAATGCTACACTATCATCGGCGCTGTTTCGTTTCACTACTGAGTTCGGCATGGGGTCAGGTGGGTCCAAAACGCTATGGTTACCAAGC
>Ga0160421_1000073_pt1 | contig 66544 bp, 51 predicted proteins | sample TAMARWmetagpilot_FD_108195 | JGI IMG/M metagenome (GOLD analysis project Ga0160421, IMG submission 108195) | Phycosphere-associated microbial communities from TAMU algal ponds, Corpus Christi, Texas, USA - TAMU ARW-7 10/27 metagenome pilot | ecosystem: Engineered > Artificial ecosystem >... | reverse complement strand
TGAACAAAGCTTGTGTTTTGTGCTTCAAGTACATAGCATAAGGCATTGGGTGTATTGATTTTTGATGGTTGAAAAATGTTCAGCTTTTAAAAGTGAGTACACTCTAATAAACAATAATAACGACCAAATAATTGCCGCTTTTTGGGACTGGAATATATGCGAATTGCTCCTTTATCTCTGTTAATTTCCGCTAGTTTGTTAGCTAGTAGTGCATTTGCACAAGACACAGCAACAGTAACCGGAATTGAATCAGAGATTAGTATTAAACAAACAGAATACGATAACTCGACACAAATACTTGAAAAACACTTAAAAGAAGAAAGTCAGTTACAAAACCAACTTGAACTACTTCGTTCTCGCTCTACAGAGCTTGATAAAGAGAAAAACCAAGCACTTGATGCGATGAACGAAATGTATCGCCGCTTAATTGACGATCCTACGCTTGATATTAGTGCTGCCCAATCGCGCTATCAAAAAGCCGTGGTTGATCATAAGCAAAATAAAGACGACATCTCAATGCAGTTGGCGGCAATTGCATCTCATCGTAAAGATATAGAGCAAATTCGTGTTGCAAAACATACGCTTTTAAACACCTTAGAAAGCTTAAAAGAGCAATTAACTACAGCCCGAGTAGAGCGTTTACGTAATGAGTTTACCCGCGAAGGTACACTTGAAGTAAACCACACAATTAACTGTAAGCGTACCGAAACGCTCGCAGCTTGTGAGCAACGCGGCCAGCAAATGGGTTTACAAAAAGCCACTAAGCGCTTTGTTGATCAAATATTTGCTAATTTAACAGAAGAGCGAATTGTTGAACCAAAACGCAACATGGCAGGCGCACAAGTACAAATTTTAAGTAGCCATGTAGTTAACAGTGCATTTAGCGGACAAGGCAATTACAACGTTAACTTAAGCGTAACCATGCGCGGCGAAGTAAACAGCAGCCGCCTATGTAACTTATTAAACGTAGATAACCGTTATTGTTCTGAATATGGCTCGCCACTCGCGACAGCGTATCAGCCTGGTTACGGTACAACCTACTCTGATAGTCAGTTAACATTCAGCAACGCCGCGGATAATACCGACACTGTGTCTGTATCGCGAATGAACAATCAGCCAGTGCGCGATTATTCAGTGAAAGCTGCACCTACAAAAAAAAACTATCCATCAATTATAAATAAAGAGAAAAATCAGCAAGTTGAGCTGACTTTACGTTCAAATGTTTACGATGATGAAGTGTTTATTGATGGGGTGAGCTTTGGCTCTACGCGTTTAGTTACGCGTTTACCGCGTGGTGTGCATAACGTAGAAATACGTAAATTAGGTTATAAGCCTTACAAAGTAAGAGTTGATTTAACCAAAGCACAGACTATTCATGCTAACTTAGTAAAAAAGTCTGAGTCGATTGCTGCACCGGCTTACACTCGCGAGCAACCAAAACCTGTAAGTCGTACAGCAAGCACTAATCGCTCTGCTGATGTACAAAATAATGTTGTAGTTGTGCCCGCCGGTAAATTTAAGATGGGCGATATTAACGGCAATGGTTTAGCAAATGAACGCCCGGTTATTGAAAAAGTGATAGCCAGCTCATTTGCTATGCAAACCAAAGAGGTTACCGTAGGTGCCTATGAAGCGTTTGTAGCAAGTACCGGGTATAAAACACAAGCAGAGCAAAGCAAAGGGTGTGCTTATTATTTAAATGGCGAACCCGTATGGGAAGCTAATTTAAACTGGCGTAACCCAGGATTTGAGCAAAGCAGCGATTTTCCTGCTGTGTGTTTAACATTTAACGACGCGAAAGCGTACGCCGAATGGCTCTCTGGCGAAACCGGGCAGCAGTACCGTTTACCTAATGAAGTTGAATGGGAATACGCCGCTCGCGCAGGTACAGAAACAGAATACCCTTGGGGTAACGAAATAGGTAAAAATTTAGCTAACTGTGGTTGGTGTGGTAGCGAATGGTCAAACAAACGTGCAGCACCGGTGGGTTCTTTTTCTCCTAACGCATTTGGATTATACGACACCGTAGGCAATGTGTGGGAATGGACAGCTAAAGAGTCAGGCGAATCTGATGTTGCAGTAAGAGGCGGGGCGTGGAACTTTGCACCAAGCCTTGCACGTGCTTCAACACGATTAATTTTAGCGCCAGATTTTAGATCTAACTACATTGGCTTTCGCTTAGTCCGCGAACGATAGCATTTAACCAAGGAAGCCTAGCTTCCTTTTTTCACAAATTAACAAAGGTAGTTGCGCTTTATATTGCTCATCTAATTAGGCATGTTAAAGTGAGTGCAGCTAACATAAGAACGTATTTCAAAGGTCATCCAGCCTCATGTTTAAAAAACTCCGTGGTATTTTTTCAAACGATCTATCGATCGACTTGGGTACAGCCAATACCCTTATCTATGTAAAAGAAGAAGGTATTGTACTTAACGAACCTTCAGTTGTAGCTATTCGTCAAGAACGCGCTGGTGGACCTAAAAGTGTTGCTTCTGTGGGTACAGAAGCAAAACAAATGCTAGGGCGTACACCGGGTAATATTAAAGCGATTCGCCCAATGAAAGATGGCGTAATAGCCGACTTTTATGTAACCGAAAAAATGTTACAACACTTTATAAAACAAGTGCACAACAATAACTTTATGCGCCCAAGCCCGCGTGTACTTATTTGTGTACCGTGTGGTGCAACCCAAGTAGAAAAGCGTGCAATCCGCGAATCAGCAATGGGTGCCGGCGCGCGCGAAGTTTACCTAATTGAAGAGCCAATGGCCGCAGCAATTGGTGCTGGGCTACCAGTATCAGAAGCAACCGGTTCTATGGTTGTTGATATTGGTGGTGGTACTACCGAAGTTGCTATTATTTCACTAAACGGTGTTGTTTACTCATCGTCTGTGCGTATTGGTGGCGATAAATTTGATGAAGCCATTATTAATTATGTGCGCCGTAACTTTGGTAGCCTAATTGGTGAAGCAACGGCTGAAAATATTAAACATCAAATTGGCTCTGCTTTTAAAACTGACGAACCAATTGAAATTGAAGTACGCGGTCGTAACTTAGCCGAAGGTGTTCCTCGCTCATTTACACTTAACTCGCACGAAATTTTAGAAGCACTCCAAGAGCCGCTAATGGGCATTGTAAGTGCCGTAATGGTTGCACTTGAGCAGTCTCCACCTGAGCTTGCATCAGATATTTCAGCTCACGGTATGGTTCTGACTGGCGGTGGTGCACTATTAAAAGATTTAGATCGTTTATTAATGGAAGAAACAGGCATTCCTGTGGTTGTTGCCGATGATCCACTTACGTGTGTAGCACGTGGTGGCGGTAAAGCACTTGAAATGATTGATGTTCATGGTGGTGACGTTTTTAGTTACGATTAATGAAATTACTGTTTGGACAAACCATCTCTTTGCAACTGCGACTTTTTGTCGCAGTGCTTTTGAGCATAGTGCTCATTGCGGGCGATAAGTTTACACAAGGCGGCACGGTTGTACGTACGAGCCTTAATACACTTGTTAGCCCATTAATTTACGTTGCCAACCTTCCTTACGAAATATTTAGCTTAGGTGCTAAAAGCCTGCATACCCGCGATCAGTTACTGAGTGAAAACGAAGCGCTGAAAAAAAAGCAAATGCTACAAAGCGAGCAATTGCAGCAATACCAATTTTTAGCTCGCGAAAACCAAAAGCTACGCGCTTTACTTGGCTCATCGGCTAAGCAATCTAATCGTAAAAAAATAGCCCAAGTACTTTCTGTACATTCAAACCCTTATAGTCATCAAGTGGTTATTAACCGCGGTACCACCGACGGCCTAAGCGAAGGCCAAGCCGTAATTGATGAAATGGGGGTTGTTGGTCAATTAACAAAAGTAGGCTCTACCACTTCACGCGTGCTACTAATGACCGACACAACCCATGCTACGCCGGTACGCATACTACGAAACGACGTACGCACGGTAGTTGAAGGCATAGGTAAAATTAACGTTGTTAAGCTTTCGCATGTACCTCATAGCCTTGATGTGCGCATTGGCGATGTACTCGTGACCTCGGGGCTTGGGGGGACGTTTCCTGAAGGTTATCCGGTGGCCGTTGTCACCGAAATAAACCGCGATGAAGGGCGCCCATTTGCTCAAGTATTTGCAGAGCCTATTGCACAGCTAGACCGTATTCGTTTGTTGGTTATTTTATGGCGCAATCAACAGGAGCAAATCAGCGATGATTAATCGTTATTCATTGTTAATTGCCCTAAGCATCTTTTTTGCTTTAATTATGGCATTAATGCCACTGCCTTTTTCGTTTGAGCCCTTCAGGCCTGATTGGGTATTACTGGTATTAATGTACTGGTCGCTGGCAGTGCCGCATAGATTAAATATTGGTACCGCGTGGGTTGTTGGCCTACTCATGGACTTAGCCTTAGGCTCGCCATTAGGAGTTAACTCACTCACGTATTCTATTTGTATATTTGTGACCGCAAGTAACTTTCAAAAAATACGTAACTTTTCGCTTTGGCAGCAAAGCTTATTAGTGGGCTTATTTTTAACCTTGTATCACCTAATGCAATTTTGGTTAAATCACTTTTTATTAGGTGTTTATTTTAATCCACAATACCTGTGGCCAGTGGCGACCGGTATGGTCAGCTGGTTTTGGGTCTTTTTACTTCTTCGCAAATACCGTAGACATTTTAGGATCAGGTAATGACAACCGCAGTATATTTGGCATCAGCCTCCCCGCGACGTAAAGAGTTGTTGAGTCAGTTAGGCATTGAGTTTGAACAGTTCAGTGTAGATGCAGATGAAACCCCACTTGCAAACGAGCAGCCTCATGCATTGGTTGAGCGCTTAGCCCGCTTAAAAGCGCAAACAGGCGTAGCGCTTGGTTACACAGACCGCCCAGTGCTTGGTAGCGATACTGTGGTTGTTATTGATAACGAATCGTTGGGTAAACCACGTGATAAAAACGATTTCATAACAACACTTAAACGTTTATCTGGTAATACACATCAAGTACTTACTGCCGTTGCTTTTGCTACACAAACAGATGTACTAAGTTGTGTGGTGAGTACCGATGTGACCTTTAAAACCCTCAGCGATGAAGAAATAAATAGCTACTGGGAGTCAAACGAGCCACAAGATAAAGCCGGTGGTTATGGCATTCAAGGCTTAGGTGGTCGCTTTGTTACACACATTGCGGGTAGCTATTTTGCTGTTGTAGGCTTACCTTTATACGAGACCGAACAATTATTACAAGCATTCTTAAGAAGGTAACATGAGTACAGAATTACTAATAAATGTCACGCCAAGTGAAAGCCGTGTTGCCCTAATCGAAAACGGTGTATTACAAGAAATTCAACTAGAGCGTATAGGCAACCTAGGTATTGTAGGCAATATTTACTTAGGAAAAATAAGCCGCGTACTGCCAGGCATGCAAGCTGCTTTTGTTGATATAGGCCTAGAAAAAGCCGCTTTTTTACATGCATCAGACATAGTCAATAGTGCCTCAATAGTTGAGGGTGTAGACGACGAGCCGATTAAAAAAGTACAAGACATACGTGAGCTAGTACGCCAAGGCCAATACATTATGGTGCAAGTGGTTAAAGACCCACTAGGCACTAAAGGAGCAAGGCTTACTACCGATATCACTATTCCTTCTCGCTATTTAGTGTTTATGCCAGACGCTACGCATGTAGGTGTTAGTCAGCGTATTGAAACCGAAGAAGAGCGTGCGCGACTTAAAAAAATAGTGGCAGAATACGGCGACGATAATGGCAGTTTTATTGTTCGTACAGCGGCAGAGGGCGCCAGTGAAGCGGAGCTAAGACACGATGCTGAATTTTTACGAAAACTATGGCAAAAAATTGTATCACGTCGTAAAAAAACCAATAAAGCCAGTATATTACACGAAGACTTAACGCTTGCATTTAGAACCCTGCGCGACTACGTAGGTGAAGATATGGAGCGCATTAGAGTTGACTCTAAGCTAACCTATCAAGAGCTAAAGCTGTTTACTGAAGAGTTTGTGCCTTTGCTTTCGCAGGCACTTGAGTATTACCCAGGTGAGCGCCCAATTTTTGACTTATTTGACGTTGAAACCGAAATTCAAAAAGCACTGCATCGTAAAGTCACGCTTAAGTCGGGCGGCTATTTAATTATTGACCAAACCGAAGCGATGACCACAGTTGATGTGAATACAGGTGCATTTGTAGGGCATCGTAATTTAGAAGAAACCATTTTTAATACCAATGTGGAAGCCACATCAGCCATTGCTAGGCAGCTACGCCTGCGTAACCTAGGCGGTATTATTATTATCGATTTTATCGATATGATCAGCGAAGATCATAAACGCAGAGTATTACATTCTCTAGAGTCAGCACTATCTAAAGACCGTGCAAAAGCCAACATAAACGGCTTAAGCGCATTAGGCTTAGTAGAAATGACCCGTAAGCGCACCCGCGAAAGCCTTGAGCATATTTTGTGTGATGTGTGTCCGGCTTGCTCTGGACGTGGCTCACAAAAAACAGTCGAAACTGTATGCTATGAAATACTGCGCGAAATAGTACGCGTTAATCGTGCCTACGATGCCGATAAATTCATGGTGTATGCGGCGCCTGCAGTAAGCGAAGCCTTACTCAATGATGAGTATCATAACCTTGCCGAACTTGAACTATTTATTGGAAAACAGGTCAATATTCAAACAGAGAGCCTATACAGCCAAGAGCAGTTTGATGTGGTAATGATGTAATGAAAACGAAAGCGGTCTGTTTTTTTTGTTTTAGAAAGTTATGGCAAACCTGCGCCATAATTTTAGTATTACTGGCCGTGATTGTTTCTATTTTAAAGTACACCTTACCTTATGCAAACGACTATAAAGGCGATATAGAAACCTACCTGCACGATAAATTTGCCATTAGTCTTTCTATAGGCGCAATCTCTGCCAGTTGGCATGGCGCCGGCCCTGCCTTGGTATTAGAAGATCTCTCCTTTAAGGATAACGAAACTGCGCCTATATCGCTTACTATTGCCAAAACAAGCTTAGAGCTTAACCTATGGGAGAGCATTAAAGCCTTTCAGTTAAAGTCTAATTACTTTGTTATTAATGGCTTTCATACCAGTGTAAATATTCAAAATTTATTTAATAACAGCAATAACGATGATGTCTCGTTTGAACAAAAAGAGCTAATTGAAGAGCTATTTTTAGGAGATACAGGGCATTTTGCTATTGAAAATTCGAGTATTAATTTCATTTTAGAAGACGGTAGAGAGCGCAAACTATTACTCGAAAACATAGTATGGCAAAACCAAGATGAACAACATTTAGGAAGCGGCAGCCTCGCCTTGCCCGGCATTAGTGTGGGTAGCTTTGACGCTCGTATCGCACTTAGTGGCAAAACTATAGAGCAAATTGCGGGTGACATTTACGTTCAAGCAAATAGCGTAGATGTGTCTAATTGGTTGGCGCAATATATTAATACTGAAAAACAACAGCTTTACACAGACATAAACTTAAAGTCTTGGCTTAAGCTCGAAAATGGCTTTATCAGCGATGTAAAAATGCAGTGGTTACCTAGCTTTGTACACTGGCAAAACAACCAACAAGCTAAACAAGTAAGCTTAAGCGAAGGGGGATTTCATTTATTTCCTGAGGCAAACGCTTGGCACTTAAAAAGCACGGGTCTGACATTTAGTAATAACGACACAACCTGGCCAAGTCTAGAATTTGAGGCAAACTTAGGTAAGCAAAATAAAGTGTGGCTGCAGCAGGTTGATCTTTCTTTACTGAGTAACTTGGCGTCGTTAACTAACTTTGAAGCATTACAGCCACTTTTAAACCGCAAACCAAGTGGTTTTATCGATCAAGCCTACCTAGAACTTAATCCAGATGAGCAATGGCAGTTCTGGTTTTCAGCTAATAATATTGGCTGGCAAGAAGTGTCTGGTATTCCTGCAGCGCAGGCACTTAGAGTCTCGGGGCTTATAAATCAGCAGCGCGGGCGAGTGCAGCTATTTGGCGAAAATGGGACTTTAATAACTGGCGACAGCTTCAGTAAAAATATTGATTACAACCAAATTAATATCGATCTGGATTTAGCAAAAACAGATAATTACTGGAATGTAAGCAGTAATAATATTTGGTTTGATAATAACGAAGTTACCTTAGCGGCTGAGCTAAATGTAAGCCTTAGCGACGATCCTCGCTTAGATCTTTACGCGGAAGCCTATGCAGAAGATGCCACAGTAGCTGGGCACTACTTTCCGTTAAAGGCAATGAGCCCTCAACTTGTAAGCTACTTAAATGGCGCAATAAAAGGGGGCGAAGTAGCTAAGGCGCAAGTATTATTTGCAGGTCCGCTTTCAGGTTTTCCTTTCACCGATGGCAACGGCCAATTTGATGTACTCGCGCAAATAGATAATGCAACGTACGCGTTTGACCCCAATTGGCCGGCAGTAACTAACGCCAATGTGCAGTTGCACTTTGCCAACGAGCGAATGGATATTTATAGCCAGCAAGGCCAGTTAGTTAATTTAGAAGTAGGCGATAGCGTGCAAGTGAGTATTGCCGATTTAATGCACGCTGATGAACTCATTGTACAAATAGATAAACGCGCGCAAATGGAAAAACTGCATGACTTTTTTGCAGCCACCCCGATTGCAAACCCACTGGCCAATATTTTTGAAGTGGTGCAAGGTAAAGGTCAAGCCGATGCAAGCGTAACTCTTTTGATTGGCTCTAAATTTAAAGGTGGAGCCAGTGTAAACGGCAAAGTAAAACTAAACGATTTGCCTGTTTATATTGCAGCCCCAGGCATTGCGCTTGAAAAACTAAGCGGCGAGCTCAGCTTTGAAAACGATACAATTAGCATGCAAAACGCCAGCGCTACATGGTTGGGTATGCCGCTTAGCATTAACTATAATAGTGCAAGCGAAGCACAGCAGTACACCGCTAATATTGATATAACGGCGTTACTAAATGCAGATACACTAACAACCCAGGCGCAAGGTGTACTGAAAGGGTACCTGAGTGGGCAAAGTGAAGTTGATATAGGCCTTGCACTTAATTTTACTGAGCAAGGCTTTAATTACCGCGCTCAGGTTAGCTCTGAGCTACGTGGCTTGACGAGCACGCTACCAGCGCCCTATGGCAAAACAAGTGAACAGGTTTGGCCGTTAACGGGCATAGTGCAAGGCGATGATATTTCAAATCTTATTACGGCTAATGCTAATCAGCAGCTATATTTTAATGCGATTTTAGAAAACGGTCAGCCGCAATTTAGTAATATGCATATTGTACTTGGTGAGCAAGATTTAGGGCTAAATCAAAAAGATTTAAGCGTTAATATTAACCTTGAACAAACGCAACTAGAAGCATGGTTTGAATTAATAGACCAAATAATTAAAGCCGCTCAAGCTAAGCCAGACCAGCAGTCTGAGGGTATTATGCCGCCATTAAATGAAGTGGTTGCGCATATTGACAAAGTTAATGCTAGCGACATTATTTTTAACGATTTTGAAATGCGCTTAGCGCCCCAGCAAAACGACTTATATTTAAAGCTTAATGCCAAAGAGCTGCGTGCTGACGTGTTTATTCCTAGCTCTCAGCCAAGCCAGCCGATACGCATAAATAGCGATTACTTAAGACTTAACTTTGCACCTAAAGTAGAAGAAGATCTTGAGATCACCGATGTACTGCCAGAGCAAAACCTAGCGTGGCTTAACACAGTACCTGCCATTGAATTTGAGTGTGCAGATTGTAAAGTGGCAAGTTATCAGCTTGATAAAGTGAGCGCTTCGCTGGTCGGTGAAGGCGACAAGCTTACTATTTCTGAGCTTGTGGTTGATAAGGGCGACCATATTTTACGTACCGAAGGGCAGTGGCAAGGTGGCTTTACGCAATTTAATGGTGAACTTAAAAGTGACGATATAGGCGCGCTATTTGATGAATTTGATATCACCACCGCTATAAAAGATTCAAAAGCCGATATTAACTACAACCTTGCTTGGCAAGGCGCCCCGTATGACTTTGATATACCTAGTTTGGGCGGTGAAGTTAAGTGGGATTTAGGTGAAGGCCACATTGCTGAAATAAGTGATGGTGGGGCACGTGTATTTTCGCTACTTAGCCTTGACTCGCTAGTGCGTAAATTAAAACTCGATTTTAGAGATGTATTTTCAAAAGGCTTTTTTTATAACAGCTTAAAAGGCTCTATGCAGCTAGATAAAGGTATAGCCTACACAAAAGATACCAAAATGGATGGCGTGCCAGCCGATTTAACGATTAACGGCTATGCTAATTTAAACACCCTTGAAATAGATTACGATTTAGCAGTGGCACCACAAGTAACATCTAGTATTCCGGTTATTGTGGCTTGGATGGTTAATCCCGTCACAGGGCTTGCCGCTTTAGCGCTTGATAAGGTTATTCACTCAGCAAGGGTGATCTCCGAAATTAACTTTAAAGTAACCGGCAAAATGAATGACCCTGTGGTACAAGAGCTTGAGCGTAAAAGTAAGGAAGTTACCTTACCGCAAGCTGCGCAAAATCAGCCGCAAGCGGCCAGCACACTCACACTTAAAGATGCCGCGGTAACAGCAACACAATGAATACGCTAAACGCCAATATAATTGCTTTGCAAATGTGCTCAGGCACCAACCCCGACGAAAACATGGCAACCCTTGGCGAGGCGTTAAATAAACTCCCCACAGCCAGGCCAATGCTTGTATGTTTACCCGAGGCGTTTTTAGTATTTAGTAAAAGTGGCCATGATACGCTAGCGGTTGCTAAACGTATTACACACTATAAGCAGCAATTAAGTGCATTGTGTAAAAAGCATAATATTTGGTTAAATGCGGGCACTATCCCTGAGCCACACAAAAATAATAAATACTTTGCGGCGTCGCACTTATTTAATAGCCAAGGTGAATGCGTAGCCACGTATAATAAAATGCATTTATTTGATGTTGATGTGGCCGATAAAACCGCCAGCTATCGAGAGTCAGACTTTACTCAGGCAGGCGATGATGTGGTGGTTGTTGCTACACCGTTTGGTAAAATTGGCTTAACAGTATGTTATGATTTGCGCTTTAGCGGATTATTTAGCGCACTTACGCGCCAAGGGGCTGAAATAATTTTAGTGCCCAGTGCTTTTACAGTCCCTACAGGGCAAGCACATTGGCAACCCTTATTAAAAGCACGCGCAATAGAAACGCAGTGTTACGTTATTGCAGCTGCGCAGTATGGAACACATCAAAATGGCCGCCAAACATACGGCCACAGTATTATTATTTCACCGTGGGGCGAGCAAATAGCAACGCTTGAAAGTGGGGTAGGGTTTATAAGCGGTTACGCCGACCTAAACCAGTTAAATAAAATTAGAAGAGATATGCCCGTGCAATCTCATCAACGATTTAGAGAGCATTTATTATGAATTCGGTTGAACAGCATTTATTACACGACAGCCAGCTAAATCGAGAAGAACTCGAAAAAACGCTTGGGTATATTCATCAGCATAAAGTGGATTACGCCGATTTATACTTTCAATCAAGCCATCATGAGTCATGGGTGCTTGAAGACGGCTTAGTAAAAGAAGGCTCGTACAATGTTGAGCGCGGAGTAGGTGTACGTGCCGTTAGTGGTGAAAAAACAGGATTTTCTTACTCTGATGCCATTAACCTTGAAGCGTTAAACAAAGCCGCAACGGCAGCTCGTAGCATTGCCGATGCAGGCGAAGATAAAACCATTAAAGTATTTAGCGATGTGAAAGCAAAAGAGCAATTTGCCCCGCATCAGCCAATATCAAGCATGAGTGACAGCGATAAAGTGAGTTTATTGCGTGAGCTTGAAAACTACATACGCGAACTCGCCCCTGATGCTGAGCAAGTAATTAGTTCAATGTCGGCTGTATACGAAGAAGTATTAATTGCTGCTAGCGATGGCACGTTTGCTACCGATATACGCCCGCTTATTCGTTTAAACTGCTCCGTTTTACTTGAAAAAAATGGCCGCCGTGAGCGCGGTGGTGCAGGGGGCGGCGCACGCTTAGATTATGGTTACTTTAAAGAACTAGTTGAAGGCAAGCCGCGCTGGATGGGCTTTGCCGAAGAAGCTGTACGCCAAGCTAAAGTAAACTTAGAGGCAATTGATGCACCAGCTGGCACAATGGAAGTTGTGTTAGGCAATGGCTGGCCTGGCGTGTTGCTACACGAAGCGGTAGGCCATGGCCTTGAAGGCGACTTTAACCGTAAAGGAGCTTCGGCATTTAGCGGTAAAGTAGGGCAAAAAGTAGCGTCTGAGCTGTGTACAGTAGTTGATGATGGCACCATGGCCGATCGCCGTGGTTCACTTAACGTTGACGATGAAGGCACACCTGCAGCTTATAACGTACTTATCGAAAACGGTATTTTAAAAGGCTACATGCAAGATAAGCTCAATGCGCGTTTAATGGGTGTAAACCCAACGGGTAATGCACGTCGTGAGTCGTATGCGCATTTACCTATGCCGCGTATGACCAACACCTACATGTTAGGGGGCGAGCATAGCCAAGCTGATATTATAAGCTCAGTTAAAAAAGGGGTATTTGCACCAAACTTTGGTGGCGGCCAAGTGGATATTACTTCAGGTAAGTTTGTATTTAGCGCATCAGAGGCGTATTTAATTGAAAACGGTAAAATTACCCAGCCAATTAAAGGTGCAACACTGATTGGCAATGGCCCAGAGGTGATGCAGCATATTTCTATGGTAGGCAACGATTTAGCCCTTGATAAAGGCGTGGGTGTCTGCGGTAAAGATGGCCAAAGCGTTCCTGTAGGGGTAGGTCAACCAAGCCTTAAAATAGATCAACTTACAGTAGGTGGTACCGCATAAAACAATAAAGCGCGAAGCAATTCGCGCTTTTTAGGTTACCAATGCGAGGTTTACGCCTCGCTTTGCTCTTCTTTGTTCTTCTTCGCCTGTTCGTACCACAAAGCCATAAAACACTCAGTTAATTTATGCTCTATTTCAAGTGCTTTGTTGGTTGGGCAAAATAGCGTAAAGCTTGCTTTAAACTCACCAAGCTCTGTAGTGCCAAAGTGAATAACCGGTGCCGGGCCCGAAATTTTGGCATCGAGTTTACGCTCTATCATCGAATTATAACGTGTTGCTACATCGTGAAACTCTTCGCAGTATAGTTTTGCCTGATTGACTAATTCGTCATGAATAACATAAGGGTTAAAGCTCTCTCTGCGTACAATAGTAAAATGATGAGTAACAAAGCGTTTTACATAATTAAGGTTTTTAATTGAGCTGGTGATCAGCTTATTATTTGGTATATAAATTGTTTTGCGCGAAAACTGATAAGTGTGCATGTCTATTTCATGCATGGTGGTTTTTACCCAGTCTGTTTCGGCTACTTCGCCAAAATAGTCACCTACTTGTATCCAATCACCTACTCTAAATGGGCGGGTGGTAACTAGGTAAAAAAAGCCTATAACGCATTGTATAAACTCGCGAGTTGCAAGCACTATAGCTACTGCAAACGCAGCAATAGACAGCGCAAAATTTTGTATTTCGGTCGACCATACAAATAGCAGCGACAGCACCATAACAAAATTAATAAAGTGCTTAATGTTATGAGTGATGTAACGAATGTCTTTTTCTTTTTTTTCTGCGCGGTTTCTTGCTAGTTTATCAACCAGTACTTTAAGCACAAATGCAATGGCAAGCACGAGCACAGAAACTAAAAAAGGGTGCATGAGTATGTCTTTAATCATAACTTCCAAATACGAGTAGCAATAGGCACGCTAAGTATATTGAGTAATCAAACCAATTAGCAAATTTAAGCTACATAAAATCACTTATACCAATTGTATTAAGTTATGAGCCATTTATAGCAATAGCTGAATAGCGTGATAACCCTATTAGCGCTTTATTTTGCACGCTAGAATGGCTACTACTTAATTAAACCGGTATTACTTAGCAGCTAGGCTGTTTGCTCTGTAATAGAGACCTGCGTGTGTTTAGCGTTTTTTTGGCAAAACAATACAAGCTCAATGGCAGCGATAAAAATAAGTGTGTAGCCCAGGGTTTCTATGCCTTCCTCAATAATATTTTTAACGACCCGAACGTATTGCTCTCCCATAACTGAGTGCCAAAACTCGCCCTTGCCCATCATTCTCGAAAAAGCGAGTAAGGTCACTAAGCCAGATAGGCAAATACCATAGCTCGGTGTTTGCGCATAGGCTTTTAACGAGCTGTAAATAAAGCCTCGTTGGGCTTTTAAGTAAAGTAGTACGCTCCCTAACAGCGTATATACAATTGCTTGCCATGCGCCATCAAACACATACATATCTAGGTAGGTGTCAAATTCTCTAACAAACATAGCAGCCGTCAATGCAGCCAGTAACAGTGCGGCTATTTTAAGATCAGAGTGAATACGTGAGGCGTAAAAAAACAGCATACAACTTAAAAACGTTAAAATATCTTGCATGTGCTCGGTTAGTGTTTCTTCACTGTAAAGTGCATTTTGCTGTAAATCAAAACCTTCAAGCTGAATTAAAAAAGCCACACCTGCTAAGCATAATAAGTAAATAAAAGATCGCAGTAAAAACATATAAAAGCTCAAATAGAAAACAATGCGCGGCAGTTTAATTATAAAAATAGCTAAAAGCCAAAACATTATAGAAACTTTTTATATATTTATCTGTCTAAGTTTTTTACTGTTAAATTAATGGGTTATGTTTTTATTTTATGTATTTATGATGTGTTTTTTGTAATAAGTTGAGTTAATTAGTTGTGCTGTCTAGGGTTAAATGCGTTAAGCATAAAAAAGCCCTTACTAAAACATAGTAAGGGCTTTTAACGTTATAAGCAGAATATGCCTAGCGCATCGTCACAAACTCTTCTGAGCCTGTAGGGTGCAGAGCAACAACGGCATCAAAATCAGCTTTAGTTGCGCCCATTTTCATAGCAACCGCAAAGCCTTGAATCATTTCATCAACGGCAAAACCAATGCCGTGTAAGCCAACTACTTTTTCTTCAGGGCCTACGCATACAAGCTTCATTGCACACGGTTGGCGGTGTTGTGTAACGGCTGTGTACATAGCGGCAAAGCCCGACTTGTACACTTTTATGTTTTCTTCGCCGTGGCGAGCAATGGCTTCTTGCTCGGTTTCACCAATAGTACCAATAGGTGGGTGGCTAAATACCACGGTAGGTACAAGGCTGTAATCCATTTTTAAATCATCAGGTAGGTCTTTATTAAATAAACGCTCTGATAGGGTACGGCCGGCTTTAACAGCGACAGGCGTAAGTTCTATACCGTGCTCAATAATATCGCCTACAGCATAAATACCAGGTACGTTTGTATTTTGATATTCATCTACTTTTACATAACCAGAGCTATTTAGTTCAACCCCTGCTGCTGCAATGTTAATTACATCGGTGCTTGGCTCGCGGCCAATAGCCCAAATTACTTGGTCAACATTTTGGCTGTAACCATTTTCAAAATGAATGGTTAAGCTACCATCGCTTTCTTTAACAATTTCTTTAGGCGAGCATTCGGTATGCAGTGTTGGGCCTTCTTTTTTCATGATCTCTACCAGGGTTTCAACCAGTAGCGTATCAAAATTACGAAGTGGCGCGTGTCTGCGTACAAATAAATGAGTTTCTGTGCCTAAACCATGCAGTACACCGGCAAGCTCTACAGCAATGTAGCCTGCGCCAATTACCGCTACTCGCTTTGGCTGCTCTGTTAATTCAAAAAAGCCATTTGAGTCTATACCGTACTCAGCACCTGGAATATTAGGAGTATGCGGACGTCCACCTACTGCAATCAAAATATGATCGGCCGTGTAATGCTCGCCGTTTACTTCTACGGTTTTGCTATCAACAAATTTAGCAAAACCATTAATTACGGTTACGCCATTGTTCGCTAAACCGTTGTCGTATCCTTTATGAATACGACCAATGTACGCTTCGCGGCTCTCAACGAGTTTGCTCCAGTTAAAGTCTTTTACTTCTACGTTAAAGCCGTAATCAGGTGCATATAAGTTAATTGCTTCAGCAACTTGTGCGCCATGCCACATTACTTTTTTAGGCACACAGCCTACATTAACACAGGTGCCGCCCATGTGTTTTGCTTCGATAAGCGCTACTTTAGCGCCACGCATTGCCGCACGGTTAGCAGAGGCAATACCGCCACTACCACCACCAATCGCAATGTAATCAAAATGCTGAGCCATGTTTTATCCTCAAAAAATATATTTAACTATAATGTGCCGATGATAGCATATGCTAAGTGCAAGTCACCCAGCGCGGCGCGCTAAAAAGCTGATAAATACAACAAACGAAATTGTTTATTATGCCGATCAGTTTCATCCTAAGCTATATTAGACCCATTAATGGAGGCTTGTATTTCACCGTTTTGCCCCAACTTAAAATTCATAGTCAATTAAATTGAGAAAATTCATGAGCGAAGCACAAACAAATCCACTCATTGGCCTAGAAGGCTTACCCCCGTTTTCAAAAATAAAGCCAGAGTACGTAGTACCGGCACTAAAGCACGGTATAGAGCAATGTCGTAAAGCCATAGATGACGTGTTAGCGAAAGGCTCGTTTACATGGAACGATTTAGTATTACCCCTTGAAGAAGCCGACGATAAACTCTCGCGTATGTTTTCACCGGTATCGCACCTTAATTCAGTCATGAATAACGACGAGCTGCGTGAAGCCTACGAGCAATGTTTACCACTTATATCTGAGTACTCAACATTTGTCGGGCAGCATCAAGGCTTGTACGAAGCGTATAATGCACTTTATAACAGCGATGAATTTAAAACACTCAGCACTGCGCAGCAAAAAACCATCACCAACGCTCTACGTGATTTTAAACTTTCAGGCATTGCATTATCAGCAGAAGATCAAAAGCGCTACGGCGAAATTAGCACGCGTTTATCTGAACTAGCCTCTAAATTTGGTAACAACGTAATGGATGCAACGCTTGCATGGCATAAACACATTACCGATGAAAGCCAATTGGCAGGCCTGCCAGAGTCGGCATTAGCGCTTGCTAGCGAAACAGCTAAAAGCAAAGGTTTAGACGGCTGGGTATTTACGCTTGATTTTCCGTCTTACTTACCGGTAATGACCTATGCAGATGACCGCGAGCTGCGCAAAGAAACCTACACGGCATTTTGTACGCGCGCTTCAGATCAAGGCCCTAATGCGGGTGAGTTTGATAACTCAGCCATTATGAAAGAAGAGCTTGCACTACGCCATGAGCTATCGCAGCTGTTAGGGTTTAATAACTACGCTGAAAAATCATTAGCAACTAAAATGGCTGAGTCGCCAGCGCAAGTTTTCTCCTTTTTAGAAGACTTAGCCGCTAAGTCTAAGCCTCAAGCAGAGCAAGAAGTGGCAGAGCTAAAAGCCTATGCTGAGCAACACCATGGTATTACTGAGCTTCAAGCATGGGATTTTGGTTACTACAGCGAAAAGCTCAAGCAAGAAAAATACGCAATTTCAGATGAAGTACTGCGCCCTTATTTCCCTGCAGATAAAGTACTTAGCGGTTTATTTGAAACCGTTAGCCGCCTTTTTGGTATTAAGGTAAAAGAAGTAAGCGACTTTGATAGCTACCACAGCGATGTTCGCTTTTTTGAAATTTTTGATAGCAGTAATACATTGCGCGGTCGTTTTTATCTTGATTTATATGCACGCGAGCGCAAACGTGGCGGCGCGTGGATGGATGACTGTATGGGGCGTAAAGTGCGCGCCAGCGGAGAATTGCAAACACCCGTGGCATACTTAGTGTGTAACTTTAATAAAGCGGTAGGCGACAAACCGGCGCTATTTACACATGACGAAGTAACCACGCTTTTCCACGAATTTGGCCATGGTATACACCACATGCTTACCCAAGTTGATGCTGCTCCTGTTGCTGGTATTAACGGCGTTGCATGGGATGCCGTAGAGCTACCAAGCCAATTTTTAGAAAACTGGTGTTACGATGAAGAAGCGCTGAGCTTTATTTCAGGCCACTTTGAAAGTGGTGAGCCATTACCTAAAGAGCTACTTGATAAGCTACTGGCTGCTAAAAACTATAATTCTGGCATGCAAATGCTGCGTCAGATTGAGTTTTCGTTGTTCGATTTTAGAATCCACCACGACTACCAGGCAAACCAAGAGTGCCAAATTCAAGCGATTTTAAACGACGTACGTAGCCGCACGTCGGTGGTTAACCCGCCTGAGTTTAATCGTTTTCAACATGGCTTTAGTCATATTTTTGCAGGTGGCTACAGCGCCGGTTACTACTCGTACAAATGGGCTGAGGTACTCTCTGCCGATGCATTTTCTAAATTTGAAGAAGACGGTATTTTTAACGCCGAAACAGGTAAAGCCTTCTTAGAAAATATTTTAGAAAAAGGCGGCAGTGAAGAACCTATGGAGTTATTTAAAAAGTTCCGTGGTCGCGAGCCAAATGTTGATGCCTTACTGCGTCACAGTGGTATAGCTGCATAAACAACTACTTAACCTTATAAAGCGCCTATATGGCGCTTTTTTTATGTTTTTTAATATATTGGCCAATTGTTTTTAGTAATTTTAACCTCCCGTACTATGCTTTGTGTATACGCAGCAAAATGGACTAGGGCATGGCAAAGTTGGTACTAACGATTGATGACGATTTGTATGTTCATCGAATTATTGAAGAGGCTTTAGCGGGCTTTTGTAAGCTTATTCACGCTAAAGATGGCGAACAAGGACTTAAGCTAGCCAAAAAGCACACGCCCGACATAATTTTACTTGATATAGAAATGCCCGGTAAATCCGGCTACCAAGTATGCCAAGCACTAAAAGAAGATGAGTCAACACACGATATACCCGTTATGTTTTTGTCCTCTAAGGTGGAGCTTAACGATAGAGTAAAAGGCTACAGCGTAGGCGCGTCTGACTACATAATAAAACCCTTCAACACCGAAGAGCTAATGGCACGCATTAAAGTGCTTTATGAGTACCGGCAGCAGTGTGAAAAGCTAAAATTTGATGTAGCTAAAGCGCAAGATACCGCCGCAATGGCTTTGGCGGAGTCGGGGGATATGGGGCGTATTGTTAGGTTTGTGGGGCAAAGCTATCACTGTCATAACTTTCACTCGTTAAGCGAGCACTTACTTGCCTTTTTCAGCCCGTTTAATTTAGACGTGGTTATTGTGTTTTGGTATCAGGGGGGGAGCTATTTTTATAGTTTAGAAAGTGGTGTATGCCCGCTCGAGCAGGAGCTTTTAGAGCAGCACCGTAATGCCAACCGGTTTGTGGATATTGGTAGCAGCACCATTATTAACTACCCCAAAATATCTTTATTAATTAAAAATATGCCGGCTGATAATCGTGCTTTATACGGCCGTTATAAAGACTTATTCCCGCACATACTCGAAGTGACAAACGAAAAGGTCGTTGCTATGGAAAGAAACGAAAATAGCTTTGAACAAGCCACCCAAATTAGCACTGCTTTGCAAGATATAGTAAAGCAGCTTACTAGCCAAAATGTTGTACAAAACGACTACACAAGGCAGTTTATAGAGCAGCTTCATGAACTCAACTGTGCAATTAAGCAAACGCAAGCACACGCCAATCCTGCTGATTTAACTTTATACATGTCGCAATTAGACGAAACTATGCAGCTGCTAGTAACCGCAAATAGTGATTTAGCGTTTATAAAGTACCAGCTTAAACAAGTGACCGAGAGCCGCAACGAATTATTGTGCAACTTACGCTCTAAAGTAGAGGAGGCCAGCTCACATAGCCTTGCGCATCAAAGCGATATAGAGCTATTTTAGTGCTTTAACGCTTGTTATACTGCAGCTGAAATTTTTCGTCGGAGTGTGTAGTGGTTATTCAGTGTGCTTTTAAAGAGTGTCGCCCATATTTAAATGAGCTAGAAACGCGTTTTAACTTAGCCCAATGGGCGCAAAGTTGTAGCGGTTTTACTCTGCATTACGACGATAAAGGCCTTAGCCTTTTAAAAAGCGACGAGCCTAAACTTGGCGCAATAAACGTAGACTTTGTAACAGGTGCAGTTGCTCACAGGCGTAAGTTTGGCGGCGGCAAAGGCCAATCAATCGCAAAAGCGGTAGGGTTAAATAAAGGCGCAACGCCCGTTGTACTTGATGCCACCGCCGGGCTTGGCCGAGATGGCTTTGTGCTAGCGTCACTTGGCTGTAAGGTTATACTGCATGAGCGACACCCTGTGGTAGCGGCTTTATTGTTTGATGGCTTAAAACGCGCTTACGAAGATGCAGAGATTGGCTCGTGGATGCAGCAAAATATGAGCTTAGTGTTTGGCTCAAGCCACACGTTGTTAGAGCAGTGCGAGAGCATGCCCGATGTAGTGTATTTAGATCCTATGTTTCCACACCGAGAGAAATCAGCGTTAGTTAAAAAAGAAATGCGCGTATTTCAGGCATTAGTAGGCGCAGACACCGACGCCGATGACTTACTTGAATTCGCCTACCCACTTGCCAGTAAGCGTGTGGTAGTTAAACGCCCCGATTACGCCCCATTTTTAAACAACCAAACCCCCAGCATGCAAATTAAAACAAAAAAGAACCGTTTTGATGTGTACGTAAAAGCGGCCATGGTTTAACGGCATTTAGCGTGTTGATCGGCTTTAAGGATCTAGTGTCGCTGCAACCATAGTTTGACATAATACAACCATACCTTGACATAATTAAAGCCATACTTTGACATAAAGCCCCTTATTAAAAATGATGATAATAATTAATGGTATTAAAATCAATGTGTTGAATTCATATTAAACCATAGTGTGACATAGTGATTTTTTATTTGTATAGTATGTGTACTAAAATGATAAAAATAAATATTTACTTATGTATATACGCAACTTAAGAAAGCCATCCCCAAATAAAAATGTATTTAAATTTGCGAGCACTAAAGTTAGTAGTGTAGTTATGTGTGAGAGCACATTAGAGTTTGATGCATGTTTTCATCATGAATATAACGACTTGATAGAGAGTTTTGGGAGTCAGCCTGAAGGCTTTAAATATGAGTTCATAGGTAAAAGCTTACCTTACACACCAGATGCACTGATTTCATATACAGATAAAACCCAAAAATACCACGAATATAAGCCCTATTCTAAAATTGCTTCTCCACTATTTAGAGCTGAATTTGCTGCCAAAAGAGCTGCATCATTAAAATTGGGAATTGATCTTGTTTTAGTCACTGATAGACAGATTAGGGTAAATCCAATATTAAACAACTTAAAGCTATTACACCGATATTCAGGCGTTTTCGGTATAAGTAGCATTCAAAAAGAGTTACTTAATTTTATTCATAAATCTGGGGCAATTAAGCTAAATGATATAAGCCGCCAGATTGGCTTACCTATTGGCGAGGCTCGCTCTTATTTATTCGCACTAATGGGTAAGGGATTGATCAAAGCTAACTTAGGTATTGATGATCTAACTAATAATCCAACCTTGTGGGTTACATCATGACAGATTTTTTTAATGAGTTTGATGAATCACTAGCGCCATTAAAACCACAAACGCCCACACAGTACGCCAAATTAGATGATGCCAAATTAACCCAGCGTGATCTGGATACCTTTACTGACGCTTTAAAAAACCAAGCGCTACAAAGGTATAAGCTAATTAGCACTATAGATAAAAAACTTTCACGCGGCTGGACCCAGCAAAGTTTAGATCCTATTTTAGACGATCTTTTTAATGAGAATACTCAAGATCGGCCAAATTGGCGGACTGTTGCTCGTTGGCGTAAAAAGTATATTGACAGCAACGGGGATATTGCCTCTCTTGCTGATAAAAACCATAAAATGGGAAACAGAACCAAGCGTATAACAGGGGATGATAAGTTTTTTGATAAAGCATTAGAACGATTTTTAAATGCTAAAAGACCTACTGTTGCAACAGCATACAAGTACTACAAAGACCTAATTGTTATTGAAAATGAGAATATTGTTGAAGGCAAAATTCCAATCATATCTTACACTGCTTTTAATAAAAGAATTAAAGCAATACCCCCATACGCGGTGGCTGTAGCAAGGCATGGTAAATTTAAAGCAGATCAATGGTTTGCTTACTGTGCTGCTCATGTACCTCCTACAAGAATACTAGAACGGGTAGAGATTGATCATACTCCACTTGATTTAATTCTACTTGATGATGAGTTACTTATCCCTATAGGAAGACCTTATCTAACATTACTTATTGATGTATTTAGTGGTTGTGTTCTTGGTTTTCATCTTAGTTATAAATCTCCTTCGTACGTATCTGCTGCTAAGGCTATTACTCATGCTATTAAACCAAAGAAACTTGATGCTATGAGTATACAATTACAAAATAATTGGCCTTGCTTTGGTAAATTTGAAAACTTAGTTGTAGATAATGGTGCTGAATTTTGGTCTAAAAATCTAGAGTATGCTTGTCAGTCAGCAGGAATAAATATCCAATATAACCCTGTACGCAAACCTTGGCTAAAGCCTGTCGTAGAGCGTTTTTTTAAAGTCATAAATCAGTATTTAATACCAGAATTTCCAGGAAAAACATTCTCAAATATTTTAGAAAAAGAAGAATATAAACCTGAAAAAGATGCAATTATACGTTTTTCAACGTTTGTAGAAGAGTTCCAACGCTGGATTGTAGATGTATACCATCAAGATAGTGACTCTCGTGAAACGCACATCCCAATCAATAAGTGGCAACAAGGATATGATGTCTATCCTCCTTTAGCTATGAGTGAAGAAGAAGAAGCGCGTTTTACTATGTTAATGCGTATCTCTGACTCAAGAACGTTAGGTAAAAATGGTATAAAGTTTGAAGAGCTAATGTATGACTCGACTGCTTTAGCTGATTATCGTAAACATTATCCGCAAACTAAGGAAACTGTAAAAAAACTGATTAAAGTCGACCCTGATGACATCTCAAAAATTTATGTTTACTTAGAAGAGCTTGAAAGCTACCTAGAAGTACCTTGTACAGATCCTACCGGTTATACGGATGGGCTAAGCATCTATGAACATAAAATAATAAAAAAAATTAATAGAGAAACCATTAGGGAATCTAAAAATAGTCTGGGCTTAGCTAAAGCACGTATGGCGATTCATGAGCGAGTAAAGCAAGAGCAAGAAGCTTTCATTGAATCAAAAACTAAAGCAAAAATTACAGCCGTCAAAAAGCAGGCTCAAATAGCCGATGTAAGTAATACAGGCAAAGGGACTATTAAAATCTCTGAAGAAAGTGCAGCCCCAGTACAAAAAAATATAGGTAACGATTTATTTGATGATTGGGATGATGACTTAGAGGCATTTGAATGAATGCCTTAACAGAAATACAGATAGAACAGTCGCACAACTTTAGCGATTGCATTGTTATGCACACGCAAATTAAAACAATTTTTAATGACTTTGATGAGCTGAGATTAAACCGTAAATTCCAAACAGACCAACAGTGTATGCTATTAATTGGTGATACAGGAGTTGGAAAAAGCCATACCATTAATCACTACAAAAAAAGAGTTCTAGCTACACAGAGTTATAGCCGAAACACTATGCCAGTGCTAATAAGTCGTATATTTAGGGGGAAAGGCTTAGATGCTACCTTAGTCCAAATGCTGGCAGATCTGGAGCTATTTGGAAGTAGTCAAATTAAAAAGCGAGGCTACAAAACAGACCTTACTAAAAAGCTTGTAGAGAGCTTAATTAAAGCTCAAGTTGAGTTACTCATCATTAATGAGTTTCAGGAGTTAATAGAGTTTAAAAGCATACAAGAGCGGCAACAAATTGCGAATGCATTAAAGTTTGTTAGTGAAGAAGCCAAAGTGCCAATAGTACTGGTTGGTATGCCTTGGGCTGCAAAAATAGCTGAAGAACCACAATGGGCTTCTCGCTTAGTTAGAAAAAGAAAACTTGAATACTTTAGCCTAAAAAATGACAGCAAGTACTTTCGCCAATATTTGATGGGGTTAGCTAAGAAAATGCCATTTGATACGCCTCCCAAGCTTGAAAATAGGCATACCACAATGGCGTTGTTTGCTGCATGTCGAGGGCAGAATAGAGCTCTCAAACACCTACTATCAGAAGCTTTAAAATTAGCATTGAGTTGTAACGAGTATCTTGAAAATAAACATTTTATTACTGCTTATGAAAAGTTTGATTTTTTTAATGACAAAGAGCCATTGGAGTTAAAAAACCCTTTTGAACAAGATGCTAAAGATATTGTTATTTATGAGCTGATTAAAAGCTCATCCTATAACCCAAATGCATTAGATCCTGAAGATATGCTAATAGGTCCTGAATTCGCAATAGTAAAGTAAGCTGCACGAGCTTAGGCTTAATTAGGAGTATTAAAGTGTAGATTCAAACGGTAAATCATCAGATTAGCTTCGTGTGATTAAAACAAGCCTGACAGTTGCATATGTGCCATGAGCCGATTATCAGCCGTAACTTGTTTATGCCCGTGCAATTAACCTCACAAACCACAGTGAGGCAGTTTGACCTACTTTTTCTAATGCCATCGCTCACGCCAGGACAATTGCATTGAGCGGTCAATAAACTACGGTGTTTTGGAAGGGATGTGAAACCAATTAATCTAAGGTGGTTCTAGGAATGTCTCGATTTAGTCGTCATATACAGTAAGTGTTTACTTATATTGCGGTTTATTTGTGTTTTCTATCAATAGGTAAGTGTGGTTGACTTAACTTGTAAAGATAATTTTAATACGATATGTTGTGCTTTATCCAATGGTGGGTCACTACATATGGTGTTATCACATTCGAAAGATCGAGGGGTCCTATGAGCATTCAAGCAAAATTTATCAAGTTTCACGATAAGATTAAGATAAGCCGTGAAGATAGCGAGTACAAAGATGCTCGTGAAAAGGATGACAGCATCTTAAAGGCTATTAAAAGTACTTTGAAGGACGAAGGCTACCCAGTGATAGAAGACTTTCTTCAAGGATCTATGTCAATAGGTACAGGCGTCAAGAATCCGTGTGAAGATTTCGACATTGATAGAGCTATAGTGATTGCTTTTGATGGCTCACCAGATGACCCTATCAAAGTTAAAAAAATCGTTCTGAAGGTCCTGGAGGACCGAGGCTTCAAAAACGCAAAGATTAAAAAGCCATGTGTAACCGCCGACTACGCTAGTAAAAATCTACATATCGACATCCCGGTTTATCGGGAGCAATACGGTGAGTATGAGTTAGCTGTAGGCAAAAAGAACTCTAGCGAAGGCAATAGGGAATGGTCTGATTCGGATCCTAAAGGGCTAAAGGACTGGATAAATGACTCTTCAGCCTACCTTGGTTCAGCGAGTAAAAAGCTTGGGCAATATAAGCGTATTGTTAGGTACCTAAAGCGCTGGAGAGATAACAAATTTAGTACAGATGTTGCTAAGAAAGTGTTTTCCATCGGCTTAACAGTGATGGCAAAAGAGCAATTCTCGCCAAGCTTGGATGATAGTGATAAAGCTAACGATTTAGTTGCACTTAGAAACACAGTAGATGCCATGTTGAGTGGTGGTTATTTTAGTTATCAAGGTGACGATCTTTATAAGGTAGGGGTTCATTTACCGAAATCACCATGGAGAGATATCTTTGATGGTAGCAGTCTAAATACCGGCACTCAGTTCTATAACAAGCTGAAGTCGTTAAGAGATAAGTTAGATAAAGCTATTGATGAAACAGATTTGGTTAAGCAGTGCAAGATACTGAACCAAGTGTTTGGCAATGATTTTGAAGTACCTAGTAGTTCATCCAATGTTAAAAAGGTTGCATACGCCACAGCCGGAGCCTCGGGCACATCACAGGGGGCTTAATGGTAGCATCTGAGCAAATTGTCGAGCATTTAAGCCGTAAAGGCTTTGATTGCAAAGCACTGGACTTTAATGGGATTGGCGCTATTGCAGTCAGCCTTGAAATTGAAGAAAAAAAAATAGATCTGATACACTTCCTAACATCAGAGATCACTGGTTTACCTGTTTTTCTTCTTATAAATCCGCGCGATGTAGGGCATTTGGCGCATGTTCTAATTTTCAAAATTGCTGATGTTGAGTATGGCAGTATCTGTGTCAATGATAAGGATTCTGTTTCAGTAAATTTCAATATGCCATTGCTGGCGATTGAGGAATCTCTTAATCGCCACATAGGTATTTTGGATAGAGCGGTTACTGATCCCGACTGGAACCGGAAAGAGCTGTTACGAGAGTTCAAGTCTTGCTGGCTAAATGTTTGTGATTTTGATGAAAGACCCGTACTTCTTACCAATGATAGCGGGGCACTGGAAGAGATAGATGTTTATAAGCCTGTAAAAAATTTTAAGTTTGGCGTTAGATCTTACTATTTGGCGCAATCTGAAAATACTGATCTAGCAGCTGCGGCGAAAGTTTACTGGCAGGATAGTTCGGGAAGAAATCTTGCTGGTAAAGCTGTAGTTTTGCCTCTAACTGAAATGGAGCCAGCACCGTTAGAAAAAGAGAAGCTTACAACTTGGTACTCAGCAGTCTTGTTGAAGCAAGAACCTGACCTTCTGAAAAAGTTACGTGAGAATTATGGGAGGTGGAAGACTCATGAGTACTGGATTTTTTTCAATGCTCAAGTACCATCAGGAACGGTCTGGTTTTGCTTATATTTCAAAAGCAAAAAAGATAAAAAGCAATCTCTGCCGTTAACTGAAGCTCAGTTAAGACACTGGAAGGTTAAGGCTGTTCCTATAAGGCTTTTCAATAAAGAAGCTGTGCTGCCAAGAGGTGGTGCAAATTTAGATCTAGCGACAAGCAAGGTTGCCTTGATTGGAGCTGGATCTGTTGGGAGCGAGATAGCACACAAGCTTTCTGCGGCCGGGATTCAAAACCTAGATATATATGACAATGATGTTTATCAGATAGATAACTTATACCGGCATATCTTGCCCGAGGAGTATTTGAATCTAGAGAAATCTTATGGCCTCAGTTACCACCTAGCACGACAGTTCTTATGGTCCAAAGCTGTTCCTTCGAAAAAGAAACTGCTGGAACTCAGAAACTCTCAGTTAATTAGCTCTTATGATTTGATTGTTATAGCCATTGGTAGCCCAACTCATGAGCGACTTTTTAAAGAGTATCTTTTGGAAAATGGCATAAAAATTCCGGTCATTAACACTTGGCTTGAAGGTTTTGGCGTAGGTGGGCATGCTGTACTAGATATACCGGATAGCACTGGTTGTTTACTTTGCGCCTATGTTTGTCCTGATACGTTGACCAGAGGGCTTAACTCTAACCTTAACTTCATCGAGCCAAACCAAGATGTCACTATTAACATGGCAGGCTGTGGTGAGCAGTTTATTTCCTATAGCGCTATTTGCTCTGCGCAAACGGCTTTAATTGCGAGCGATTTGGCTATCAAATACCTGGAAGGGAAGATTACTGCCAGTTCAAAAGTTAGCTGGAAAGGCAGTGAACATGATGCAGTAGCTCATGGAGTATCGCTGACTAATAGGTTCTATCAATTTAGTGACTCTTTGCAGGTTAAGCCTTTGATTCATGAGGATTGTGATGTCTGTAACTGATGAAGATGTCTTGTTTGTCGGTTCAAGCGTCGAACTGCGAGTCAACAAGCAGGTCTATGAATGTTGGCTGGAACACCGCCAAATCAAACGGAAGGATAAGGAACAGTTTGGGGCGTTGATTGGTTCACGAGCTGAAGGTGAATGCAAGATTTGGATCGACAGGTGTACAACACCAAAGAAAAAAGATATTAGCCAGCGATCAAGGTTTGTGATGAGAGATCCATTTCATCAACAGGCAATAGACAAAGCATTTGAACAATCAAATGGTGAGCTGGGTTATATTGGAACTTGGCATACGCACCCACAATGTGTACCAGAACCCTCAATTATTGATTTGAATGACTGGGCTCAATGTACGTTGCGGAACCCTGACAGGCAACTTGTGTTTGCAATAGTGGGTAATGAGCAAGTAAATGTTTACATTAACATTAACGGTAATTTAGAAATAGCAAAGAGGAACATTGATGGGTAACAAGGCGGATCAATTCTGTAATCAGGCAGCAAGCTCACCAATAGATTCGATGGATACTTTTGATCAGTACTTCGACAATCTGCAAAACTTGGTCAGTTGGAACCGTGTAGGGATTTTAACTGACGAAGGTGATAGGAATACCATCATTTTGCTAATGTTAAACGAAGAATTAAGCGCCACAATGCGCCTTTGCCTTGAGCCGAATCTGATTAAGTCTTGTGTAAATACCTTATCTGATGAATCTGAAACAGTTACTTACAGATGTCTTCAAGGTTATGCAATAACGCGCGATGATTTAACTCATTTACATAGTATAGCGAGTATTTGGGGGAGAGCGGAGGCACAGAGTGATGAGCTAACGTTAGATGAGTTAGAATCGTTGTTCACTCGTTTTGAAGGAAAAAGGAAAAAAACGGGCCGTGGTCCAGACTTCACAAAAGGCACAAAGGAGACCGTTTGGCGGGATAGTTTTGGCCGTTGCATGTTTACGGGGTGCGGTGAAAAGCTTGATTACGATGAGGTTTCAGGTACGTCAGGTAATTATGCATACTTGGCTCACAATGTTGCTTCGTCTGAACAAGGCGCAAGAGGGATTACCGAGTTATCAGAAAAACTGTCAAATGATCCGAACAATGTGTTGCTTTTATGTGATAAACACCATCGGTTAATTGATAAGGTTGCCGCTAGTGACTATCCTGCATCGACACTGTCTGCGATGAGGAAGGAATTCGGTCTTATTGCAAATAGTTTATTGGATGGCTTGAAATACCAACCAATCCCTGTTTACGCTGTATTGTGGCCTGTAAATTCTCAAACAGTTTCTCCCCCTTCTTACCTGCAAGTTGCCAACAGTCTTTCTAGAATTAGAAGAAGGATGCACCAGCAGATCAACATATTAAGTCATAATGAAGAGCTTTTAGTTGAATCACCAGACGTATTTTGGGCTCTAATGCCGAATATTATTCAGGCTTCCGCCGATAAGATTATCCAACAAACCAAAGAGTTTGGATTTAATGCTGCGTTGTTTGGTTTTGGACCAACTTCAGCGCTTATTGGCTTCGGCGCAAAAATAGGGAACAAGAATGCGGTAACTCCGATGCTTAGATTTAGAGAATCTAGTAGTTGGTCATGGCCTGCAATAGATCCTGTCGGTGAGTTTTATGAAGTGGTTGGGTTTGATGATTTAGAAAAAGGAACTGATTTTGTAATAAATATTTCCTTGACGGCTGAACCAGAAAGCTTAGTTCAAGCTTCTAATTCAGTTTGTGAGAAGACAGGTGCCCAAATGATTACAATTCGCGCGAAGGAACAGTTTATGGGCAATGGTGCCGTATCGCATCCAGATGACGGAAAGGCTTTTACTTCTGTTCTTCAGTCAATGTTTCATGTCCTCAAATCAGAGTATGGCGCACAAATTATCCATTTGTTTCCTTGTGCATCAAACGCTGCATCAGTGTTTATTGGACAAGCATATGATGTACATCACCCTAAGGTGATTGTTTATGATTTTGACAGTGGAACGATGGTGCCAAGAATATGTTTAGAAAGTGAGAACCACAAGTGTACCATATCATCAATTTGATACTGTTGTTGAACCTGTCCTATTAAATAGTAAGATCGTGGCCCCTACTGTCTGGATAGTTGTTCAGATATTAAAGTGTTCTGTTCCAATTAGACTGAGCACTTTACGACGCGATTTTATGATACAAAAAGTTATCCATATTTCTCTAATTTAAGTGGTTACTCTAAGAAGGTTTTGTCCAAAAGCGAGCTAGAGCGATCATCCGCTTTACGCTCATAAAAGCTGTCAGATGAAACCTAAGCCTAACCATTAAAACTCTATTGTGATATATGAATCACTCTAAATTACCCTATTACAAAAGCCTCAATAACCCGCTCTCTAAACCCACCAAAGGCATGTAAAAAGCTTGCTTCTTTAGGTTCAATTTGCAGCTGACTTGATTCGTTTGATCCCCATGAAAACAATAAATCATCAATTTCATCAACTGGCTGACTACCGGATCTATTGGAGTCTGTCTTTTTATGAGTCTCTATTCCAAAATACTCATTAGCTATGGCGTTATTTCTTATTAGTACGCAAGTGTCGGGTAGCTCTTGGTCAATTCTATTTGCAAAGGTGCTTAGTGTTTCTTCGGCGAGGGTGAATAGCCAAGCTTCTTGGTTTGGGGAACTATTTACTCTTAATATTCGTCCCAAAACTTGCCTAAAATAAAGCTCAGTTTTAACTCTGCTTAAATGGCAACATACTTGCAGCCTAGGTATGTCAGTACCTTCTGACACCATACCAACACTTACAATCCATTGTGTGTTGCTAAAGCGAAAATGGCTAATTCTATCGCTAGCATCACTTTCTTTGTAAGTAACTATAGTTGCTGATTGATGGAAAAGATCGGTGAGTACAGTCACTATTTGCTCTGCATGTTCAACAGAAGAGGCCACAATTAACCCTGCGGCATTGCTATTCTGCGGCCTAATAGTAGCAAGTTTATTTACACCTTGAGCAACAATATAATTGATTACAGCTTCGTGCTTAATCAAATCTTGGTAGGAAATCGATGGATCTTTTAGCAAAGACTTTAATGAGTTATAGGTTTTGGTTTCCTGTTTCGTGGTTGTTACCGAAATTTCTTCATTATCAATTAAAACAATTTTAGGGTTACGGCATACGCCATCATTTACCGCCTGTTGCAGCGAGTAAGTGTAATTACATATTATTTTATTATCAGGGTCGCTATAAGTTGCCAGCGCGATAGGAAGAAGGTCAGAGCGCCAAGGTGTGCCTGTCAACGCTAACGTAAAAGCAGCGTGGTGTTGAATGTTTTTAACAATATCTTGCCCCCATACATTGGCATCCTCAATGCTCGAACCAGCACAATGGTGTATTTCATCAAACACCACTAACACACGGTTGTTCTTTAATAGCTTCCAGTAGTCGTCATTAAAAAAACGCATATTTTGATAAGTATATGAGCAACCAACTGAGCCAATAACACCGTCAAAATTACAATTTAATCGTTTAGCAAACGTCTTTCTAATACCATTAGCCACCTCGCTAGAGGGTGAAAAACAAATAACAAAGTCTATTTGCTTAGTTTCAAATAAATACGCTGCCACTTCTGCCGCCAACACGGTTTTACCAGCCCCTGGTGTAGCTAAACAAAAAAAGTGCTTATTACTTTGGGAGTAATGCTTTTTAACTGCCGATAAGCAGGCTGCTTGCCAACCTCTTAACATGGTTGTTTTTCTGTTATTTTATTACCCAATAAAGTCTGCAAAGCATTTATTTTGCCAAGTAATTTAATCGACTTTTCCTTAGCTTGAGTGTGATGCAGTTGCAACTGTTCTTGCAGCTTAGGGTAGCGTGCAGAAAGGCGCTGATACTCTTTAGCTTCTTCAAGTACAGTATTTAAATCAATCTCGTATGTTAATAAATCTTTTTTAAGTTCTTCTTGGTACTCAATAACTTTAACTGTTTCGGTCGAAATATCAGGAGCGCCAATATTTGCAGTATCTATTTGTTTTACTTTGCCTCGCCTTGAAGTAGGGACGATTTCTAAACTTGAAAAAAGCTCTGTTGTTGAATATATAACCTCCTTAGCTCCCTTGTTTAATTTGTTGGTTCGTCTTAAGAGTCCATTTGCAACATTGCGAGTTAATTGACGATATACAAACTTTCGGGTTTCTACTGGATCAGTAAACTCAGATTGTTCACGCAATAAAGCCTCTTTCGCTTGCGTCACAGTGAAATTATTCATCTGTTTGATTACCAAAAGAAAATGTAAAAATACATTCATATTCGCTTTTTTACTCATTGCTAAACCTTACTACTCACCATAAACTTAGGATTCCTAAGTATACATGCTCATGTAAAAACTAGACAATCATTTAAATGTGAGAGTTACCAAGATGAAGCAACGGTGCAGGTTAAATCCTTTTTTACAGAGCGTCTTAAAGAGGCTCGAAAGCGAATGAAAATAAGCCAAAAAGAGTTAGGTATTAAAATGGGGATGGATCCAAGTTCAGCCAGTGGCAGAATGAATCATTACGAAACGGGTCGCCATATGCCCGACTTAACTACTTTAAAAAAGCTAGCAACCGAGCTAAATGTTCCCGTAAATTACTTTTTTTGTGAATCAGAAGAAAGCGCAACTCTGGCATGTTTAATCGAAAAGCTTGATGATGAAGGTAAGCGTAAGCTCATTGAGTTGTTGGAAGAAAAAAATTGCTAATATATATCAAGCTAATAAATTATTAGATATCTGCCAAAACTAAAATGATTTAGTTACCAAAATAAAGGACTATAAAATAATGAAAAAAATTCTTACCTCACTATTTTTTCTGCTTATGCTAACTGCATGCACAGATTCATCAGAAGAAAGAGCCCAGACAGTCTATTCAAAAACAATTTTGATGCTCAATCAGTTTAATGACGGTACTCTTGACTCAAAAAAACAAACAATACTTGGCGATAAAATAAAGTCTAATATTGATACATTAAATAACGATTATGTTGAGACAAATATTGTATTTGAAATGCATAATTCTGGTTTGATAGGTCAACACAATTTACAACAGTTTAGAGCGAAGCTAAAAGAGTTACAGTTTGCCCAATCTGTGAAAGTTAATCCATATCTTCTTTTAGAAGCAAAACTTCACGACATTAATCAAGCCGAGCCAAAGTTACACCTAAAAACAATAGGTGGACTTTTAAACGCGTATGCAGAAAAAAATGATCGAAAAAGTTTTAATCGTATTGCAAGCAAAGTTATTGGTGTTGATAAGGCAAAAGAATATATCTTACATCTACAGCTGAGCAATTTTAAAGACCAAGACGCTGTGCGCTTACTAAAAGAAAACAGCGACTACAAAACGTATAAAGAAAAACTCTCTTTAGCAATAGCTGAAGGGTACCTTATTAATGAGCTCTCTATCCCAAATCAATTAAGAGACCTATTTAAAGCTGAGTTTTACGGAAAATACGCATCACAAAAATTTACTAAATTATTTGCTAAATATAACCCAACATTTAAAGCCGATTTATGTTCAGCAACGTTAGATACCATAATAGATGAAAAAGAAGACGCAACAAAAACTAACAACAAACTTTACCACTATAATGAGGCGTTTGACTGTTATCTCACGCACTTTAGCGTAGACGATAAGTTTAAAAAAGCGTACCTAACTATTATAGATATTATAAAAAAGGAACTTTCCCTTTACCATAAAACCGAACACGCAGCAGACAGAGTTCACTTTAATTTAAAGTACATTAATGAACTTGCATATAAGCACCCCATAATCTTGGACATTTTTGATTTAGACAAACTTAATCAAAGTGCAGAATCTGAGTTAATTAGAAGTAAGAATAAAAATAAAAGCAGTCATGAGGCTGATAGATTTAAAAGTGAAATTTATTACCAGGCAGTATTAGCCAAAAAAGAAGGTAAAGAGGATACTAAATTAAACTCAAACTTATTTAATCTTGTCAATTATGTGATACCTGAGCGAAATAATATGACTGATTATGAGAAGCGCCAAGTTGCAAACATTCTTTATAAGGTTAATCAAACAACTTTAGCAATTCAAATGCTAGATGAGATTGACTCTAAAATTAGTATTAGCAATATGGCGGAGAAAGGCAAACATCATGAGGCGTTAATCGAATTACTTAATGCCAGTGAAATCAAATCATTTAGCTCTTGGGTAAAGCTAACAAGTAGCTACTTAGAAAAAGTTGATGAAGCTGATGATTTATACATATCAAATTCCACTAAGTTACTAGATAAAATAGTTAAAAACTTAATGGACAATAATGCTCAATAGGTAATTACAAAAAACGGCTCATAATAAATCATACTCAATTAGTTATTGAGTATGATTTAAATACTAAGCTTACATGCTTGAAACTAGCCTACCATTTACTATTTACATATCAGTTTTACAGTTTCTTTTTTAATACCAATTTATTACTAATTAACGCTCAAAAAACCACGACCTTTGCGGTATGATAAGCCAATAATTTATATTGATATTCTTGCAAAGAGAGACCACATGGACGCTGTATCAAAAAAGCCTGCACCAAAAAAAGCCGCAAAAAAAACACAAGTCGGGTTTGAAGAATCCCTTTGGGACGCCGCCAATAAGCTGCGCGGAAGTGTTGAGTCAGCCGAGTATAAGCACATTGTTTTAAGCTTAATCTTTCTTAAATTTATTAGTGATAAATTTGAAGGGCGTAAAAAAGCCATTGCCAGCGAATATGGCGATGAATACATCGACATGGTCGACTTTTATGCGATGGATAACGTGTTTTATCTCCCAGAAGATGCACGCTGGTCGTACATTCAAGCCAACGCTAAGCAAGGCGATATTGCCGTTAAAATAGATACCGCACTGCACGCGGTAGAAAAAAACAATAAGTCACTCGCCGGCGCATTGCCCGATAACTACTTTTCACGCTTAGGGCTTGATGTGAGTAAGCTCTCAGCGCTTATCGACACCATTAATAATATCGACACTATTGCCAACCAAAACGAAAAAACAGAAGAAGACTTAGTTGGCCGTGTGTACGAATACTTTTTAGGTAAATTTGCCGCCTCTGAAGGTAAAGGCGGGGGCGAGTTCTATACGCCAAAATCAATTGTTACTCTAATAGCCGATATGATAGAACCATTCGAAGGCAAAATTTACGACCCATGTTGTGGCTCGGGCGGTATGTTTGTGCAATCGCTTAAGTTTATAAATAGCCATAACGGTAACCAAAAAAATGTGTCTATTTACGGGCAAGAGTACACTAATACTACCTACAAACTGGCTAAAATGAACCTTGCCGTACGTGGTATTTCGGGCAACTTGGGTGATATAGCAGGCGATACCTTTTTTAAAGATCAACACCCTGACCTAAAAGCCGATTACATTATGGCAAACCCACCATTTAACCAAAAACAGTGGCGCGCCGATAACGAACTAGTCGACGATGCCCGTTGGGCCGGTTACCCAACACCGCCTACCGGTAATGCCAACTATGCGTGGATCATGCATATGATCTCAAAGCTCAGCGAGCATGGCACCGCTGGCTTTGTACTGGCTAATGGCTCAATGAGTTCTAACACCAGTGGCGAGGGCGATATTCGCCAAAAAATAATCGAAAACGATTTAGTCGATTGTATGATAGCCCTACCTGGGCAGCTGTTTTATACCACACAAATTCCGGTGTGTTTATGGTTTATAAGTAAAGACAAACACGGTAATAACGAAAAAGGCCTACTAAAACGCCGCGACCGCCAAGGCGAAACGCTATTTATAGACGCCCGCGAAATGGGCTCTATGGTTAACCGTACCCTAAAAGAGCTAACTAACGACGACATAGCTAAAATAACCGAAACCTACCATATATGGCGCGGCGAAGAGCTAAGCTTAGATACAGATCAAGAGTACCAAGATATCGCCGGTTACTGTAAATCAGCCACCCTTGCCGATATTAAAGCGAACGACTACGTACTTACCCCTGGGCGCTATGTCGGCGCTGCTGACATTGCAGACGATGGCATTCCGTTCGAGACTAAAATGACTGAGCTTAGCCAAACCCTTTATAGCCAAATGAACCAAAGCGATGAGCTTGATAAAGCCATTCGTAAAAACTTGGAGGCGCTGGGTTATGGGGAGTAATTTAAAATCAGACATAAAAAACACTCATAATTGGCAGTGGACTACTTTAGGAGATGTAGCCGAATTTATTAATGGAGATAGAGGTAAAAACTATCCTAGTTCACTAGACCGAGTTGAAAAAGGAATACCATTTATAAACACTGGGCATATAGAGCCTACGGGGCGTTTAAGTGATATTAGAATGGAGTATATTACTAGAGAAAAATACGATAAATTAGGTTCTGGAAAAGTACAACCTGGAGATATTGTATATTGTTTAAGAGGCTCCACAATCGGTAAAACAGCAATAAATTCATATTCAGAAGGAGCTATAGCATCTTCACTTATCATCATTCGTGCAAAAGATAATATTTGTCAAGGTTATCTCTACTATTTCCTTACCAGTCCAGTAGGTCAAGGTCTTGCAACTATTAATGATAATGGCTCAGCTCAACCTAACTTGTCTGGGAGAGTGTTAGCATCTTACCCATTGCAGATACCTAATTACCAAACTCAGGTCAGTATAACCAAATTACTCAGTGGTTTAGACAAAAAAATCCACCTAAATAACGAAACAAATGAAACCCTAGAGCAGATGGCGCAGGCGTTGTTTAAAAGCTGGTTTGTTGATTTTGATCCGGTGTTCGACAACCTACTTGCGAGCGTTGATTTTAACTTAGACAACCTTGAAACTAGTCTGCCTGACGAGTTAAAGCAAAAAGCGCAGCGCCGCTTAGCGGCACTGGATAGTTTAGAAAATGCGGCCGAATGTAAAGCATCACTCATTGCGCTCGCTCACGAATTACAAGCGCAAACACAAGCAGCAGAGCAAGTATCAGAAAAAGCCGCTGAAACACCCGTTAAACCAGACTTTAACGCTAACCCTAATATATTAGCCCAACACGCTAACACCCACGCCCACTTCCCCTGTGAGTTCGAGCACAACGAACAACTAGGTTGGATACCAAAGTGCTGGGAAAAAGGCACTTTTAAAGACATTGCTGATGGGCTAAGTGGTTATGCATTTAAAGGAAAAGATTTTTCAGAGACAGGTTTTGCTGTTCTTAAGATTAAAAACATAACTACAGATCGCTCTGTAGTTATTAATGATGTTAATAGGGTTTCACCCGAAGTAATCGATAAACTTCAGCGGTTTTTGCTCAATGATGGCGATATTATAATGGCTATGACTGGAGCAACTGTGGGTAAATTTGGAGTTCTAGTTAGCGAGGATAATGAAGCTTATTATTTAAACCAACGTGTTTGTAAACTTACACCAAAGATGGAAAAAGGAAACCCTTTTTTATTTAGTGCGTTAAATCAGCCTGGAGTAGAGGAAGGTATCTTAAGTGCCGCTCAAGGAAGTGCACAGCCAAATATTAGTGCAAATGGAATATTAGCTACAAAGCTTTTAGTACCAAGCAAAAAAACTATAGAGATATTCAATCGTTTACTAGAAGATATATATGAGCGAAAAATTACTCTAAGAAAAGAGTGTTACAAACTAACAAAACTCCGCGACACTTTATTACCCAAACTCATTTCTGGTGAATTACAAATACCCGATGTAGCCATTGATGAAGAAGTAGTAGATTAAACTTAACTGAGTATTTGAAGGCCAAAATAAAAATAAAAAAGAATAAGGATGTTTGATGAAATTTACTGAAGCCAAATTAGAACAAGCGGTGGTTGAGCTATTAGGCGAGCAAGGCTATCCGCATTTATTGGGCGGTGAGCTTAGCCGCAATAATAGCGATGTACTGATAAAAGAAGACTTGCGTGCTTTTTTAACTAAGCGTTACGCTAAAAATAATATTACAGCGGGTGAGGTAGCCTCAATAATTGCAAAGCTTGAAAAGCTGCCAGCAAGTGATTTATACGAGAGCAATAAAACCTTTTGTAAGTGGCTAAGTGACGGCTTTTTACTGAGCCGCGAGCGTGGGAGGGTAGCAGGCAGTGCAGCGCAAAAAGATTTGTATATTCAGCTGCTTGATTACGATAACGTTGAGCAAGGTATTAAAAGTAGCCTAATAGCAGGCAGTGCTATGGCTACTTTGGATAATATGGCTCTCGATAACGTGAATGAAGCAAGCGTTACTTACCTGCAAGACGATAACATTTACCGTTTTGTTACCCAGTTAGAAATAGAAAGCCCCACAAGCTACGACAATATTGAGCTGCGTATTCCCGATGGCATTTTATATATAAATGGCTTGCCATTGGTGGTGTTTGAATTTAAAAGCGCAATACGCGAACAAGCCCCTATTTTTGAAGCCTATGAGCAACTAACTATTCGCTACCGCCGCGCTATTCCGCAGTTATTTGTATTTAATACCTTGTGCGTAATAAGCGATGGCGTAAACAATAAAATGGGTAACTTATTTGCGCCGTATCAGTTTTTTTACTCGTGGGGCAAAGTAACGGGACAAGAGCTAACCGCGCAAGAGGGTATTAACTCGTTACATACCTTATTGCAGGGCTTGTTTGACAAAGCACGCCTGCGCGATGTTATGCGCAATTTTGTGTTTTTCCCTGATTCTGATAATAAAAATGCCGGTAAAAAAGAGATAAAAATTGTGCCGCGTTACCCGCAATATTATGCGGCTAATAAACTGTTCGAAAATATAAAACGGCACTTAAAGCCCCAAGGCGATGGTAAAGGCGGTACGTACTTTGGCGCAACGGGTTGTGGCAAAAGTTACACCATGCAATTTTTAACACGCTTGTTGATGAAAAGCGTTGAACTTAAAAGCCCAACCATTATTTTAATTACCGACCGAACCGATTTAGACGATCAGCTTTCTCAGCAGTTTGGTAATGCTAAAACCTACATTGGAGACGACACGGTAAAAACTGTTACCAGCCGTACTCACTTACGCGAGTTATTAGAGGGCCGTAACAGTGGTGGTGTATTTTTAACCACCATTCATAAATTTACCGAAGACACCCAGCTTTTAACCGATCGCACTAACGTTATTTGTATATCTGATGAGGCGCATCGTAGCCAAGTTAATCTTGATCAAAAAATTACTATTACCGAAAAAGGTGTAAAAAAGACCTTTGGTTTTGCTAAATACCTGCACGACTCACTACCCAATGCCACTTACGTTGGTTTTACTGGCACGCCAGTGGATGCGACTTTAGATGTGTTTGGTGAAGTGGTTGACTCGTACACTATGACCGAATCGGTGAAAGATGAAATAACCGTACGCATTGTGTACGAAGGCCGCGCTGCCAAGGTGTGCTTAAACAATAGCAAGCTGGCAGAAATTGAAGCCTATTACAAAGAATGCGCCGATGCAGGCAGTAACGAGCTGCAAATAGAAGACAGTAAAAAAGCCACCGCTAACATGAATAGCATCTTAGGCGATCCTGACCGCATTAAAATGTTAGCAAGGGACTTTGTTGAACATTACGAAAAACGCATTGAGGAAGGCTCTACCATTGCAGGAAAGGCTATGTTTGTATGTAGCTCGCGTGGTATTGCCTATCAGCTGTATCAAGAACTAGAAGAACTACGCCCACATTGGTTTGATGTAGTCGACACTGATGACGCGCAAAAACTATCCGATACCGAGCGAAAGCGCGCTATTAGCGAAGGCCGTATTGCTGCGCCTTCTGAAAAAGTAAAAATGGTGATGACGCGTGGCAAAGACGACGTTGAACGCTTATATAATTTACTTGGCAGTAAAGACGAACGTAAAGAGCTTGATAAACAATTCAAAAATGCTAACTCGAATTTTAAAATAGCCATAGTGGTAGATATGTGGCTAACCGGTTTTGACGTGCCATTTTTAGATACCATGTACATAGATAAGCCACTGCAAAAGCACAGCTTAATACAAACTATTTCGCGCGTTAATCGCCAGTTTGAAGGCAAAGATAAAGGCCTAGTGGTTGACTACATTGGCATTAAATCTGAGATGAACAAGGCGTTAGCGCAGTATTCAAAAACTGACGAAACCAACTTTGAAGATATTACCGCCTCGGTTATTGAAGTAAAAAACCACTTAGCACTACTTGCACAGCTATTTCATAAATTTGACAGCAGCCCATACTTTACCAGTGAAGCCGTTGCCCAACTTAATTGTTTAAACCACGCCGCTGAGTTTGCACTTATTACCGAAAAACGCCAAAAGCGCTTTATGGATTTAGTTAAGCGTTTAAAAGCCGCTTACGATGTATGTTGCGGTAGCGAAAAAATAAACGAGAGTGAGCGTAACCACATTCATTTTTACCTTGCCATTCGCTCCATTATTTACAAGTTAACCAAAGGTGAAGCGCCCGATACCGCGCAAATGAACGCCAAAGTACGTGAAATGATAAGCGAAGCCCTACAAAGCGACGGCGTAGAAGAAGTATTTAAACTCGGTAATGAAGACGGCGGTGAAATCGACATTTTTAATGACGACTACATTGCTAAAATAGAAAAAATAAAACTCCCCAATACCAAAATTAAAATACTGCAACAAATGTTAGCTAAAGCCATAGGCGAGCTTAAAAAAGTGAACCAAACTCAAGGTATCGACTTTACTAAACGCTTTGAATCGCTAGTACAGCGCTACAACGAGCGAAAAGAAGATGACGTACTGGTAAGTAGCGTACTTGATGACTTTTCAGAAAGCATGGTTGATATGATTTACAGCGTACGCGACGAAATGAACGCCGGCGATGAGCTAGGCATTGATATTGAAGAAAAGGGCTTTTACGACGCGTTAAAAATGTTAGCGGTTAAGTACGACTTTGACTACCCCGAAGATAAGCTAATAGAGCTCGCCCAAGCGGTAAAAGTAATCGTAGACGACAAGGTAAAATTTGTAGATTGGAACCACCGTGACGATATTAAATCAGCTTTAAAAGTAGAGCTAATCTTAGTGCTGGCAAAATTTAAGTACCCACCAATCAGCCATGATGAAGTATACAAAGAAATATTTGAGCAAGCGCAGAGTTTTAAAGTAAACCAAGGCTGCTAATATTAAAATAATATACTGTTGATAATTGCTTTTTGAAAAAACGAAATTAAAAACTGGGAAAGAAATGCCAATTCAATTTTACGTTATACAACGTGGTAAACCTAAGCAAGCAGTTACCAATCAAGCTGTTGGTTACTTAGAAAAAGATGACTGGGATGATTATAGCTTTCGGACTTCTTTCGATCTTACTATTTTTGATGCTGAAGGAAGGAGGTTTGATTTAGGGCATGTGAAAATAGGTTACAAGGGGCAAGCTGTTCCGGAAGTAAGATCTGCTACTTACACTGCTAGTTACTTACCGCCTTTTTTCGAAACATTAGATGACATATTTTCTGTAGGTCAAGATGTTGAATACTATAAAAAATTACTAACTATTGCAGTAGAACTTCGAGTTGAAATCTTAAAAGGCTTGAAAGATGTCGCATTTGATTTAAATATTCTTAATGATGTTTGCAATGAAGAAGTTTTTATATCTTCTTTGAGAAGAGATGAGGCAGACCCGATAAAAGAGGTAAAAACAAAATTCCGTGAAATATTAGGTGGTGCATCAGTTAGAACTCCTTTTAATTTTAAATATAAAATCAAAAACGTTGAGCTACAGTTTGACACAGAGGTTAATGATTCCCCACCTTCAAATATCCATGTACTAATTGGTCGAAATGGTGCTGGGAAAACCACCTTATTAAATAGTATGGCGTCTTGCTATTTAAACAGTAACTATGAAGGCTATAGAACTATTGGTACTGATTATGGAGGTTTTTACACTAAGGATATTTTCAATGACACACCTGTAAGTAAGGATTACTTTTTTAGTGTTGTTTTTGTATCGTTTAGTGCTTTTGATTCGTTCGAATATCCTGAAGAATATGTAAATGCATTACAAGAGGGAGATGTAGAGGGTGATACATTTTCATATATTGGCTTAAAAACAAAGAAGTCTCTTATTAAAAATTCAGAGCAGACTTTGAAGAATAAAAGCGCTCTTAATGATGAGTTTATTAAGAGTTTGCAAGAATGCTTTAGGTTTGGGCATACCAAAGGTCTATGGTTAGATGCTATTCTTTTATTACACTCAGATGATAACTTTTCTGAAATGGGGTTGAACCTCTTGACTGAGTTAGATGACTCTAAACTATTAGTGGAAGCCAGTAAGAAATTTTTGTCTATGAGCTCTGGTCACTCAATTGTTTTGCTAACACTTACTAAGCTCATTAATAAAGTTAAAGAAAAGTCACTTGTGTTGATAGATGAACCCGAAGGCCATTTACACCCTCCTTTATTATCTGCTTTTTTACATTCATTATCCGACTTGCTAATTTATCGAAACGGGTTGGCTATTATTGCAACTCACTCTCCTGTTGTTTTACAAGAAGTTCCAAAAGATTGTGTTTGGAATATTATAAGGTACGGCGAAAATATCTCACCCCAAAGGCTTGATATAGAAACATATGGAGAAAATGTAGGCTTATTAACCCGTGAAGTTTTTCAACTAGAAGTAAAAGAGTCTGGGTTTCATAGAAAGCTTAAAGATCTTGTTTCTAAAGGTCACAGTTATGACCAGATCTTAAACTTTCATCATGGTGCATTAGGGCTCGAGGGGCGCTCAACTTTAAGGTCGTTAATTTATAAACGGGATAACGGAAGCAATAAATTATGAGGTTTTTGGGATTACCTAGCGAAAGCACCTTAGAATTTTATAACGCTTGTTCTAGTGGAGTAGGTTCAACAGATACAAAAAATAGATTAAGCATTTATAGAGATAAAGTTATTAGTGCTAGTGATGCTTATGAAGCAAGCTGTAAAACTCACCAGATACACTTAATTATAAGTGATTATGTAGAAATAAGTAAATTAGGCACTGTTCCATATGTGAAGAAAGAGGAGCTTAACCGTTTATATGAGTACCAAGTAAAAGAAAGCCGCCCTGGGCGTGATATTTATAATAGGCTTTTAGTTACGCCTAATCGGAGGTGCCCGTTTTGCTCTGTTGGCACTGTAAAAAATTTGGATCACTTTATACCTAAAGCCCACTTTCCAATATTTTCAGTTACTACTTCGAATCTAGTGCCATCTTGTCGCGACTGCAACATGGATAAAAACTCTGATTTTTCAACCGATATTAGAAAGCAAACTTTGCACCCTTACTTTGATAATGTGTCTGATGTGCAGTGGTTGTATGCAGAGATTGTTGATAACTCCTTTCCTGTAGTAGTTAACTATTTTGTAGATACATCTCTGATACAATCTTCAGCTTTAGCTTCTAAGGTAGCTGAGCACTTTAAAGAGTACGATCTTGCTAACATATTTATTGATTTAGCGAGCGTGAGAGTTAATGAGATTCATGATAATTGTAAAAAGCATTTTCAAGAAGGTGGTGCCAACAGCTTAAAAAAATTCTTGGGTGAAGCGAAAAAATCTGAGGAGAAGGTGTTTAAAAACTCATGGTCAGTGGCAATGTATGGCGCACTTTTAGATTCAAACTGGTTTTGTGAGAGAGCATTTATAAGTATCCGCAGAGAAATTAGTTCTGCTGATAGTGAAAAGTGTGACGTGTGTGAAGGGAAGGAAGTGTTGGATTGTAAATATTGTAAGCCTTACCATAACAAAGACTGTAGTGTTTGTCAGGGTAGCTCTATTATGACATCAAGTAATTGCCCAGCTTGTCGGGGGACAGGCTTATCAGCATCTGGTAATTGAAGATTTTTTATAATTATAACTTGTAATTTAAGAGGGATAACTTTACTTTAAACTTAGGAATTCTAAGTTTAAAGGTGTTGAATGGCTTTTCTATTTTCTCCCAAGGCTCGGGCATTTTCTGAGGAGTCGTTGGAAAGTTACTTATTACGGGTCGTGTCAGAGAATTTTTTTGACTCGTATGAAGGGTTAAGTTTAGCTATTCGCGAAGAACTACATGAGCTTGATTTTGAGGTGCATGGTGCATTCCCAGTAGATTTAAAAAGGCTCAACGTTTACCACGCCAAGCACAATAGCCACTTTAGAATGCGGGCTTTAGGGCTACTTGAAACACTACTCGATTTACCTCGATACGAGCTACAAAAACTGGCTTTGCTAAAGTCAGATTTTAAATTTAACTCCTCAGCTGCCTTATACAAAAATGGCGTAGATATTCCCCAGAAATTTATTCGTTACCACGCTGAAGGTGCTGTTGATTCGATTCCGGTATGCCCACAATGTCTTGCAGAAGAAGCTTACATAAAACAAAGCTGGCACATAAAGTGGGTAAATGCGTGCACTAAACATCAGTGTGCTTTGCTACATAACTGCCCAGAATGCTGCGCTCCAATTAACTATATCGAGAATGAGTCAATTACTCATTGTTCATGCGATTTTGAACTTTCTTGCGCTCGTACATCGCCTGCAAATATATTAAGTATTGAGCATTTAAATAAATTGCTGGATAAAAGTGAGCGCAATGATAGCAACCCGCTATTTAATAACTCCACGCTCACAGAACGCTTTGCTGCGCTCCTTTGGTATCACGAGCGGTATTCTCAAACAAATAACTTTTGTTTAGACGAGGTTGTAGGTTACTTTGATAAATGGCCCACAGTTTTTTACAAAGAGCTTGAAGAATTAAGTAAAAATGCAGAAATGAAGCTAATAGATTTGTTTAATAAGACTGAGTTTAAGTTTATTTTTGGTGATGCTATTTTGGCTTGCCCGAGTACTCAAAATCAGAGGGAATCTCACCTTATTTATAGGGCTCTATTAGATTATTTAGTTACTTTGGTTGAGAGTAATCCTAAAACTAAAAAGCCCAACGCAGCAGACTTATTAGTAAGTGTATTGGAGGCTGCAACTTTGTTAGGCACCTCAGTAGAGCAGGTATATAGGCTGTACCAAGATGGTATTTTGCAAACGGCATTTCGTCATAAAATGAATCAACGGATCAACCCTTATAAGGGCGTGTTTTTTTTAAGGCATGTTATAGAGTACAAAACCAGTTTTGGAAATGACAAAGCTAGAATGTATTTGTCGGCATGGTGAGTATATGCATTTAAAAGAACTGCTAGAGATTACAGACACCACTGAGCGAGATAGATTATTACGTCGTGCTTTTAGCTCTTATACGGCAATGATTGATATAACAGGCAGCGAAGCCGTTGCTCTGATTATTTTGTTAAACCTGACTTATCGAAAAAACCAAGTTGATGACTTGCTGGATAAAAGGTTAGCAAAACAGGCTTTAAAAAGTGAAGACCATATTAATAAATGTATTAAGGAAATGGCGTGGTTTCATACTCATAATTTAAAGTACCCTGACATTAGAGTCAGTAAGCAAAATTTAGCCGTAGAGCCTCCAACACTGCAATCTTATGTTTTGAGTAGTGCTAACTATCCTAAAGCCTATGGCTGGTCACATGACTCAGCTAAAGTTAATTTTGCTAAATTATTTGTTAGTTACTTTAAATGGCAAAATCAAGTCAGTTGTCTGGCACAAGTATTAGCTACGAACTCGGATAACTGGAAATCCGCATTTACCTCTCTTGGGTTATCCGTTAAGGCATTTAAAAGCTTATGCGTAACCATTAAAAAATCATTGCCTGAAGAGGCTATTCCCGACTCTGTTGACCGCCACTCTCGGCAAATTAGAATGCCTTATCATGATGGTTACTTAGCTGTTACGCCTGTAATTAGCCATGTTGTTCAATCAAAAATTCAACAGGCGGCAATTGATAAACGAGCTCGATTTAGCAATGTAGAGTTTACGCGTCCTGCTGCTGTCAGTATGTTAGCTGCTTCCTTAGGTGGGGTTGTTAATGTGCTTAATTACCCTCCTAAGATACGAAGTAAATATCATGGTTTAAGTAACTCACGAGCATTTAAGTTAAACAATGGGCAAACAGTATTTAACGTTGGAGCACTATTAAAGCCGGAATTAATTAAAGCTTTAGAAGGTATTATATTTAGTAATGATGCGCTGGCTCTTAAACAGCGTAGACAACAAAAAGTAAAAAACATTAAAGAGCTGAGAAACACGCTTTTAGAATGGTTTTTACCTGTATTTGAATGGCGCTTGGATGTTATTGAAAATGGAAGTGACTTAGAACAACTTGAGAGTGCTTCAGACCAACTAGAGTATAAAATACTATTGCTACCCGACAATGAACTCCCTTCGCTAACTATTCCTTTATTTAGGTTACTAAATGAAATGCTTGGCGGTGTGAGCATGACACAAAGGTATGCTTTTCATCCTAAATTAATGAGCCCTTTAAAAGCAGCTTTACAATGGTTGCTTGTTAATCTTACAGATCAAAAACATGTACTGATTGAAGAAGATGCTGAACATTATCGCTATCTTCATTTAAGCGGTATACGTGTGTTTGATGCGCAAGCGTTATCGAACCCTTACTGCTCAGGTATTCCATCTTTAACCGCTGTTTGGGGTATGATTCACAGCTACCAAAGAAAACTTAATGAGGCGCTAGGAACAAATGTACGGTTCACATCTTTTTCTTGGTTTATAAGAGATTACTCTGCGGTTGCAGGGAAAAAGCTTCCTGAACTCAGCCTGCAAGGCGCGCAGCAAAATAAGCTTAAGCGACCAGGGATTATTGATGGCAAATACTGTGATTTGCTCTTTGATTTAATAGTACATGTTGATGGTTATGAAGATGATTTACAGGCAGTAGATAGTGAGCCTGACATTTTGAAAGCGCATTTTCCATCAAACTTTGCAGGTGGTGTTATGCATCAGCCTGAGCTTAATTCAAATATAAATTGGTGCTGTTTGTATAGTAATGAAAATCAGTTATTTGAAAAGTTAAGGCGACTCCCTTTATCTGGTTGTTGGGTTATGCCAACTGAGCACAAAATACAGGATTTAGATGAGTTACTCTTATTATTAAATAGTGACTCTAAACTAAGCCCATCTATGATGGGGTATATGTTGCTCACTGAACCGAAAGCTAGAGTTGGAGCGCTTGAAAGACTGCATTGTTATGCTGAACCAGCAATAGGAGTGGTGAAATACGAAACGACCATTAGTGTTAGGCTAAAAGGTATTAGCAACTATTTTAATAGCGCTTTTTGGATGCTAGATGTGCAAGAAAAGTTTATGCTAATGAAAAAAGTTTAACCGGAAAATACTTAATGGAATTATGTAATATATTAAAATATGATCGCTCGCTTTACCCTGGTAAAGCTGTATTTTTTTATAAAACGGCTGTCTCTGGTTTTGTACCTTTAGAGGCCGACGTAAATAAGATTAGAGGCCCAAAATCTGGTTTTACTGAAGCATTCACTCCGCAGTTTTCACCAAAAAATATCTCACCTCAGGACTTAACACATAATAATATATTAACTCTAGAAGAGTGTTATGTACCTCCAAATGTGGAGCATATATTTTGCCGGTTTTCTTTGAGAGTACAGGCTAACTCGTTGGTCCCTTCAGGCTGTAGTGATCCAGAGGTTTTTTCTTTATTAAAAGAGTTGGCAGAAACATTTAAAGAATGCGGCGGTTATAAAGAGCTAGCAGTAAGATATTGTCGAAATATTTTGATAGGTACATGGCTTTGGCGTAATCAAAACACCGGCAACACTCAAATTGAAATTAAAACCAGCAAAGGGAGTTGTTATTTAATCGATAACACTCGTAAGTTAGCTTGGGAAAGCAAATGGACTTCTGATGATCAAAAAGTATTGGAAGAACTAAGTAATGAAGTTGAGAGCGCATTAACTGATCCCAATGTGTTTTGGAGTGCTGATATAACCGCGAAAATAGAAGCCTCATTTTGCCAAGAGGTTTACCCAAGCCAAATCCTTAACGACAAGGTTAAGCAAGGAGAGGCCTCAAAACAGTTTGTAAAAGCTAAGTGTGCAGATGGCCGTTACGCTGTAAGTTTTAATTCAGTAAAAATAGGAGCAGCACTTCAGTCAATAGATGACTGGTGGGATGAGGATGCAAGTAAAAGATTACGAGTGCATGAGTTTGGTGCAGATAAAGAAATAGGCATTGCCCGACGCCCACCCGATTCTGAACAGAACTTTTATTCTATTTTCAAAAATACTGAATGGTATTTGTCAGCCCTTAAAAATTGCATCACTAATAAAAATGAAAAAATAGACCCAGCTATTTATTATTTGTTTTCTGTATTGATTAAGGGTGGAATGTTCCAGAAAAAAGCAGAGGCTAAAAAGGCGTAGTTATGCAAAGGTATTACTTCACAGTCCACTTTTTACCAAAACAAGCAAACCTAGCGCTGCTAACTGGCCGTTGTATTTCTATAATGCATGGGTTTATTTTGAAGCATTATATTGAAGGAATGGGGGTTACGTTTCCTGCATGGTCGGACTCATCAATTGGTAATGAAATTGCTTTTGTTCACACGGACAAGGAAATTTTAAACACCCTTAAAGATCAGGCATATTTTGTGGACATGCAAGATTGTGGCTTTTTTAAAGTAAGCCAAGTTTTAGTTGTACCTGACAGCTGTGAAGAAGTACGTTTTATACGTAATCAGGCGGTAGCAAAAATATTCACAGGTGAAAGTAGAAGAAGATTAAAGCGCCTGCAAAAAAGAGCTTTAGCAAGAGGTGAAGACTTTAATCCTAAAAAGCTCGAAGCTCCCAGAGAAATTGATATTTTTCATAGAGTGGCTATGACTAGTAAGAGCTCACAAGAGGATTATATTCTGCATATTCAAAAGCAAAATGCCGACTGCCAAGCTGAGCCATACTTTAGTAATTATGGGCTTGCCTCAAATGAAAAGTTTAAAGGCACGGTTCCTGATTTATTACCCTCAATAGATAGAAATTAACCTTTATTTATAACGTTATCATAAGTCATTGATGCTAAAACTCTCTGAGTAAGCATATAAAAATATGGGTAAAATTGAATTTGCTTTTTAATTATATGAATTATATAAATAAGCTTAGCTATTTTATGGTGACCTGCCGTATAGGCAGCTGAGAATATCTTTATTATCTAAAAAATGACTGTCTGGTTGTGACCTGCCGTATAGGCAGCTGAAGATAAAAACAATCGATTCGATGTTTAAGTTAATGTAATTATGCCGAAAAGGCAGTGAGTAGTAATTGAAAAAACCAGTCTTATATCCGGGCTGGTTTTTTTGTTTTTAGTGTTATAACTTTTATTTCACTATGTCATTGTATGGTTGTATTTTATGTCAGTGAATGGTTGCAGGCTTTTTGTAAGTTATTGATATGCCTATCAAGGGTATGTCACGCTTTGCTTGCAGCGACATCTAGGATCTTAGCGCGCTTTTATGTTAGAATTCGCACAATTTTTTGGCATAGTAAAGTAGCACAGCAATGATCTTAGATGATATTCGCATCGTTTTAGTTAATACCTCACACTCTGGCAACATTGGTTCGGCGGCTCGCGCCATGAAAACCATGGGTTTATCAAAACTGTATTTAGTGGACCCTGCTTGTGAAGTAGACAGCCATGCAAGCGCCTTAGCAGCCGGTGCAACCGATGTTTTAGGTAATGCGGTTATTGTTGATACCGTGGCTGATGCGATTGCCGATTGTGCATTAACTATTGGTACGAGTGCTCGTTCACGCACGCTGTCTTGGCCTATGGTTGAGCCACGTGAATGCGGTGAAAAGCTAGTTGCTGAGGCTGTAAACGGCCCTGTAGCGCTTGTATTTGGCCGTGAAAACAGCGGTTTAACTAACGAAGAACTACAGCTGTGTAATTACCATGTATGTATTCCTGCAAATCCACAGTACAGCTCGCTTAATTTAGCTATGGCGGTGCAAACGCTAAGCTACGAAACGCGTATGGCGTTTTTAAATCAGCAGCCAAAGGCTGAGCAAGCAGACGATGAAACTGCTTACCCAAGCTCAAAACAAACAGAGTTATTTTACGATCATTTAGAAGAGACGCTCGATAACACCGGTTTTATTATTAAGCAGCATCCAGGTTTAGTAATGACCAAGCTACGCCGCTTGTTTAACCGAGCACGCCCAGAAGAGGCAGAGCTGAACATACTGCGTGGCATTCTTACCTCAATTAATAAATCTATTCCTAAGTAAGGTATAGCGATTGGTTATAAAAACCTGCGGGTAAATAACGAGCTAATACTTGACTAAAACACTCAAGTAATTACAATACACCTAATACTTGACCAAAAAGGTCAGGTATTAAAGATTTGTTAATAGAACAGTGTTCTTTAATCAAATTTTTATCAAGTGATAATACTTGACTATTTTACTCTGGTAATTAAAATTTGCACTCTTTTGTGCGGGGGGCGTTATGAAGTTAACATCAAAAGGCAGATATGCCGTAACAGCTATGCTGGATGTTGCACTACATGCGAGTGTAGGTCCTGTTGCCCTTGCTGATATTTCACAAAGACAAGAAATTTCTTTGTCTTACCTTGAGCAATTATTTGCCCGTTTACGTAAAAATGGCTTAGTGAGCTCGGTTCGTGGTCCTGGCGGCGGTTATTTGCTAGGCCGAGAAGCCGCGGTTATCTCTGTTGGCGATGTAATTAGCGCCGTAGACGAATCGGTAGATGCAACACGTTGCCAAGGTGCCGATACCGGGTGTCAAAGCGGTATGCGTTGTTTAACTCATAACCTATGGTCTGATTTAAGCGCACGTATCGAAGAGTTTTTAAATAATATTACCTTAGCTGAATTGGTGGAAAAATCAGATGTGAAAGAAATCGCATCTCGCCAAGATAACAGCATCAATAATGCAATTAAGCAGTTGGAAAACATTCAAGTAAGCTGTCAACTATAAAAGTTGACCTGCAGCGGAGAGAGAAATGAAGTTACCGATTTATTTAGATTACGCAGCGACCACGCCTGTTGACGAGCGTGTTGCAAAAGAAATGATGCAATGCCTGACAATGGACGGTAATTTTGGTAATCCTGCGTCACGTTCGCACCGTTTTGGTTGGCAAGCTGAAGAAGTAGTTGACCAAGCGCGTACAGACATTGCCGATTTAATTAATGCCGACCCGCGTGAAATTGTTTTCACATCGGGCGCAACAGAATCAAATAACCTTGCTATTAAAGGTGCAGCGCAGTTTTACAAAAAGAAAGGTAAGCATGTTATTACCGCTAAAACTGAGCACAAAGCAGTAATCGATACGTGTCGTGAACTTGAGCGCCAAGGCTTTGAAGTAACCTACATGGACGTTGAAGAAAACGGCCTATTAGATCTTAAAAAGCTTGAAGAAACTATGCGTGACGACACTATTCTTGTCAGCATTATGCACGTTAATAACGAGCTAGGTGTAATTCAAGATATCAATACTATTGGCGAAATGTGTCGCGAACGTAAAATTATGTTCCACGTAGATGCAGCACAAAGCGCAGGTAAAGTATTAATCGACGTACAACAGCTTAAAGTTGACTTTATGTCGTTCTCAGGCCACAAAGTATATGGCCCTAAAGGTGTTGGCGCACTTTACGTTCGTCGTAAACCACGTGCTCGCCTAGAAGCGCAAATGCATGGTGGCGGCCATGAACGTGGTATGCGTTCAGGTACACTTGCAACTCATCAGCTAGTAGGTATGGGTGCAGCATTTAGAATTGCTAAGCAAGATTTTGAAAAAGACCACGCACACATCAGCGCATTACGTAAACGCCTAATTGACGGCATTATGGCTGATATGGACGAAGTATACTTTAACGGCGCACAAGACCAATCAGTACCAGGTATTGTAAACATCAGCTTTAACTTTGTTGAAGGTGAGTCGTTACTTATGGCAGTAAAAGACATAGCGGTATCATCAGGGTCTGCGTGTACATCAGCAAGCTTAGAGCCTTCATATGTATTACGCGCACTTGGCCGTAACGACGAACTAGCACACAGCTCAATTCGTTTTAGTATTGGCCGTTTTACTACCGAAGAAGAAATTGATTACACCGTTGAATTAATGAAAAACTCTATCGGTCGCCTACGCGAGATGTCTCCTTTATGGGAAATGCATCAAGAAGGTGTTGATTTAGATTCAGTTGAATGGGCTCACCACTAATACGAGTGAGCACCTACCGTAGCAGGTAATGAGGATAGAATTATGGCTTATAGTGATAAAGTAATCGACCACGTAGAAAACCCACGTAACGTTGGTGTTTTAGACAAAAATGATCCGTCAGTGGCAACGGGTATGGTTGGCGCACCAGCATGTGGTGACGTAATGAAATTGCAAATTAAAGTATCGTCTGAAGGCGTTATTGAAGATGCAAAATTTAAAACATACGGTTGTGGCAGTGCAATTGCTTCATCATCGCTTGTAACAGAGTGGGTGAAAGGCAAAACACTAGACGAAGCATCAACTATTAAAAACACTGATATCAGTGCAGAGCTTGAATTACCACCAGTGAAAATTCACTGTTCAATTTTAGCTGAAGATGCAATTCAAGCAGCAATTGCTGATTACAAAAGCAAACAAGCGAAGTAAGAGAAATTCATGGCAGTGACATTGACAGATGCGGCAGCAAACCGCGTACAATCATTTTTAGCAAACCGCGGTAAAGGTTTAGGCCTGCGCGTTGGCATTAAAACGACGGGCTGTTCAGGTCTTGCTTATGTACTCGAGTTTGTTGATGAGCTTAACGAAGACGATGAAACCTTTAAAGCTAAAGGCGTTACCTTAATTGTTGACGCTAAAAGCTTGGTTTACATTGACGGCACTGAGCTTGACTACACCAAAGAAGGCTTAAATGAAGGGTTTAAATTTAATAACCCTAACCAAGCTGACGAGTGTGGTTGTGGCGAAAGCTTTACTGTTTAAGCTCAGCTACCTTTGTAGTATTTTTAAGCCCTGCCAGTAATTGTAGGGCTTTGTTATTTGTGAAATTTGTATTTCTAAATTTTATTGGTTGAAGCTATGCGTTACTTTGAGTTATTTGCAATACCAGTTGATTACAACATTGACTTGGCAACAATAAATAAGCATTACCTAGAGCTGCAGCGCGCAGTGCATCCCGATCGCCACGCTAATGCGAGCAGCCGTGATAAGTTAATGGCCGTACAAAGTACCGCTGAAATTAACGATGCGCTACAAACGCTAAAACACCCAGTAAAACGAGCAGAATATATGCTCAGCGAACTAGGTGTTGATATTCGAGCTGAGCAACAAACACTGCAAGATCCAATGTTCTTAATGCAGCAAATGGAACTGCGTGAGGAGCTTGAAGAGCTCGCTTCAGCAAGTAATCCTGAGGCCGCTATCGCCAATTTTGAATCACAAATAAAGCAATTAAAAATCCAATACAGTAATGAACTTGCCGAGCAACTTGCAAGTAACGACGAGGCGCAATATCAACAAGCTGCTGACAACATTCGCAAATTAAAGTTTGTATATAAATTAGAAGACGAACTTGAGCGCATTGAAGACAGTTTATTTGACGATTAATTACTTGCTGTAAAGCGAGCAACACGAGTTTAAAGAGCATTATGGCATTATTGCAAATTGCTGAGCCGGGGCAGAGCGCGGCACCACATGAACACAAATTAGCAATAGGTATTGACCTAGGTACCACTAATTCATTGGTTGCAACGGTACAAAGTGGCGAAGCCCGCACATTAACAGATGACCTTGGTGCAGCCATGTTGCCATCGGTTGTGCGTTACCAAGCTGGGGGCATTACGGTAGGCGCCGATGCTGCACAAGCTGCAACACAAGACCCAGCCAATACCCTTATTTCAGTTAAGCGTTTTTTAGGTAAAACCCAAGCTGAAATAGAGCAAAGCTACGGCCAATTACCGTACCAGTTTTGTGAAGATAACGGCTCGCTTGCCATTCAAACCGATGCCGGAAAAATCAGCCCTGTTAAAGCCTCTAGCCATATTTTAGCGGCACTTAAAGCGCGAGCAGAGCAAAGCTTTGGTAATCAAGATATTTTAGGTGCAGTAATTACTGTGCCTGCGTACTTTGATGACGCACAGCGCCAAAGCACTAAAGATGCAGCCGAACTTGCTGGCATTAACGTATTACGTTTATTAAACGAGCCAACCGCTGCGGCAGTCGCTTACGGGTTAGACTCGGGCCAAGAAGGTATCATTGCTGTTTACGATTTAGGCGGCGGCACCTTTGATATTTCAATACTTCGCTTACACCAAGGTGTGTTTGAAGTAATGGCAACTGGCGGTGATTCGAGCTTAGGTGGCGATGATTTCGATTCGCTATTAGTCGATTACTTTAAACAGCAAACAGGTGTGTCATCATTATCACCTTCAGTTTTACGTTTATTCATCAATAAAGCAAAAGCCTGTAAAGAAGCACTAAGCCAATACGCTAAAGTAAATGTAGTGCTTGAATTTGACGAGCAAAAACACACCGTAGAAGTGACACGTGAAACCTTTGACGAGCTGGCCATGCCACTTGTTAAAAAAACACTTCGTTCGTGTCGTCGTGCAGTAAAAGATGCTGGCATCGAAAATGAAGAAGTGCTGCAAGTTGTAATGGTAGGTGGTTCAACTCGCATGCCACTGGTTCGCAGCCAAGTTGAAGGTTTTTTTGAAAAAGAGCCGCTAACATCAATCGACCCGGATCGTGTTGTTGCATTAGGTGCTGCATTACAAGCTGATGTATTAGTAGGTAACAAGCCCGATTCTGACATGCTATTACTTGATGTATTGCCACTGTCACTTGGCCTTGAAACGATGGGTGGGTTAGTTGAAAAAATAATTCCGCGTAATACCACTATTCCTGTTGCTCGTGCGCAAGAATTTACTACCTTTAAAGACGGCCAAACGGCAATGTCTTTACATGTGCTACAAGGTGAGCGCGAACTGGTTGACGATTGCCGCTCGCTGGCTAAATTTAGCTTAAAAGGTATACCGGCTATGGCAGCAGGTGCTGCACATATTCGTGTTACCTTTAAAGTGGATGCCGATGGCTTGTTAAGTGTATCAGCAATGGAAAAATCAACGGGTGTGCAAGCTGAAATCCAAGTTAAACCATCGTTTGGCTTATCTGATGACCAAGTAGCTAACATGCTTAAAGAGTCAATGAGTTACGCTAAAGATGACATGCAAGCACGTATGCTTAAAGAGCAACAAGTAGAGGCGCTACGTGTTATAGAAGCACTGGAGGCGTCACTTGCTAGCGACGGTGACTTGCTCGACGATATTCAACTTGCTAATTTAAAAGCTGAAATAAGCGAGCTTGCTAAAGTGCGCGAAACCGCACAGCAGCCAAGTGATATTAAAGCCGCAATTGAAAAAGTAGATAACGCTAGCAGCGATTTTGCCTCGCGCAGAATGGATGCATCAATTAAAAAGGCCCTTACAGGGCAGTCAGTAGACAACGTTTAAAGAGGTTAGAATGCCACAAATTATTTTTCTTCCCCATCCGGAATTATGTCCTGACGGTGCAGCACTTGAAGCGCCTGCGGGCGAAACAGTCCTTGATGTGGCCCTTAAAAACGGCATTAGCATTCCACACGCATGTGAAAAATCGTGTGCATGTACTACATGCCATTTAGTGATCCGCGAAGGCTTTGACTCACTAGATGAAAGCGATGAGCTAGAAGACGACATGCTAGATAAAGCATGGGGCTTAGAGTCAGAATCTCGCTTAGGATGCCAAGCAGTTATTAGAGATGAAGACTTAGTAGTTGAAATACCTAAGTACAATCTCAATATCGTTAATGAAGAGCACTAGTTTTTAATTAACGAGAATTTTTTAAAAGCCGCTGTTTTTACAGCGGCTTTTTTGTTTAAGAGATTGTATAAGCACGTAGCAGCGACTTTATGTCGCGTTTTTAAATGAATGATCACGTAATCATAATCGCCGGGTAAACCCGCTGCTACATTTACACCGTAGCAGCGACTTTACGTCGCGTTTTTAAATGAATGATCACGTAATCATAATCGCGGGGTAAACCCGCTGCTACATCTTACACCGTAGCAGCGACTTTATGTCGCGTTTTTAAAATAGGCCTAGATCTAAAGTGATCACGTTTTACAGGTCGAATTACAGTCAAGGAATTATCGCTTTTGGCTAAACCCGCTGCTACGCGTTTTACCTAACCCATAAAACTATTTCGGAGGTCTATTTTGAGTAATCTAATTTTTTGTGACTCGTTTATTAATGGTGAATTTTATAAAACCAATAAACGTTTTAGCGTTGACGACCCGGCGACCGAAAAAAGTATTGTTGAAGTAAGTGATATAGACGAGCAAGGCGTTAATAGCGCAATAAAGGCAGCGCAAGGTGCGTTTGTTAAGTTAAAATCAACCAATGCCACTGAGCGAAGTGATACGTTAATGCGTTGGTATGAGCTGGTAATAAAACACAAGCAAACGCTTGCTGAGCTAATGACAAAAGAGCAAGGTAAACCGCTTAAAGAGTCGTTAGGTGAAATAGACTATGGCGCTGGGTTTATAAAATGGTTTGCAGAAGAAGCTAAACGCAGTTACGGCGATGTGATCCCCCCAACCGACGATACACATAGATTAACGAGCTTTAAACAACCTGTAGGCGTTGTGGCTGGCATTACTCCTTGGAACTTTCCGGTTGCTATGGTGACACGTAAAGTGGCGCCAGCATACGCTGCAGGCTGTAGCTTTGTGCTAAAACCTTCTGAATATACACCTTTATGTGCTTTGGCATTGGCATACCTTGCCGATCAAGCCGGGTTTGTAAAAGGAGCTTTTAATGTACTGATTTCGCAAGACGCAAAAACAGTCGGACAAATACTTACAGACTCAGAAGTGGTGCGCAAATTTACTTTTACAGGTTCAACAGGCGTAGGCAAGCAGTTACTTTCTCAGTGTGCGGGTACGATTAAACGTACCTCCATGGAACTTGGCGGAAACGCCCCCTTTATTATTTTTGATAAGGCCGATATAGACGAAGCAATCGACGGCCTCATGGCGGCTAAGTTTAGAAACAGTGGCCAAGCATGTGTAGCCGCAAACCGCATTTTTATTCAGCGCAGTATTGTAGATGAAGTGCTTAGTAAAATTACGCCTAAAGTAGCCGCATTAAAAGTAGCCAATGGGTTTGAAGAGGACGTAGACATTGGCCCCCTTATTTACCCAAAAGCGAAAGAAAAAGTGCAGCAGCTTGTGCAAGATGCACTTGATAAAGGCGCAGACCTAATAGGGGATAACAGCGACTTAGGCGGCAGCTTTCAAAACCCGCTTATTGTTAATAACGTAACGACCGAAATGGATATATACCACGAAGAAGTATTTGGCCCGGTATTAACGGTTATTCCTTTTGATGAGGAAAGCGAAGTACTTGCCCTTGCTAACGATGTTCCATATGGCTTAGCGGCTTATTTTTATAGTCAAAATATCAAGCAGATTTATCGTATTAGCGAAGGGCTTGAGTTTGGCATGGTTGGTGTTAATGAAGGGATTATATCTAACCCTGTAGCACCGTTTGGTGGAGTTAAGCAATCAGGCTTAGGCCGAGAAGGCGGCCATCAAGGGCTTGATGAATACCTTGAAGAAAAATACGTGTGTATCAAAGTTTAAAAAATGATGACAACTTAAGCTATGGAAAATTGGTTTATCCAGCACGGTTTAGGTTACTAATACTAATTTGCTTAATTAAGTGATCTATAACTACAGGTTACCTTTTTATTGCTAGATATAGGCCTTAGTGCTACATTTACGGCATAATTTTTGTTTAAAAGTAATCAAAAATAAAAAGAATTTCTACTTGTAGAAATAACCCGTGTGTAAATGCCACCGCAAGGTGGCATTTTTTATAGCTTGATGACTAAACTCCACGCCCTCGATAAGCATTTTTAATTATACCGCAGATTCAAACTCGCCTATTTTTATAGTATTACTTCGATACATTTTTAATAAAAATCTAAACGCACTTTAGATTGGATGCTATTTTAAAACAAAAATTAATATAAATAAAAATGGGTGTGTGAAAAGTTATTTCATTGAGGGTAATAAATTAATAATTTATTTTAAATATTGCTAGGAAGTTTATATGAAAAAATAAGAAGAGAAAAAATGGGGCGATTGACGGGGCTTGAACCCGCGACAACCGGAATCACAATCCGGGGCTCTACCAACTGAGCTACAACCGCCACTACACACCTCGTTTGGTGTGGCGCGCATAATACATAATATTATAAATGTTGTGAAGCCTAAAATTAAAAAAAATCAAAAAAAATCAAAAAAAATAAATATTTCATAAAATTGCCTACTATCAGTAAAGGTTCATAAAGAGTGTGTAGCGTAATAGCGCTGACAATAAAAATTATTTTGTAGTGATAATTTACTATTTAATGAGAATAAAATGTAAATTAATGTATACTCACTTGCGAGAAATTGCTTAATAAAAACTATTTGGAGTTACTATGGATTCAATACTTACTTGGCTAAACGAAAACTCAGGCCTAATTTTACACTACGGTATTCAAGCAGTTATTGCGCTTGTTATCTTTTTACTTGGTAGCCGTATTGCCAAGTTTTGTGCAGGTTTAACAGAAAAAACATTCGATAAAAAGAAAGTTGATAAAGCTGTAGGCTCATTTGTATCGAGTATAGTTTATGCCATCGTATTTGCTGCCACTATTTTAATGGCACTTTCGCAAATCGGTATAGAAACAACCTCGTTTATTGCTATTTTAGGTGCGGCTGGCCTAGCTGTTGGTTTAGCGCTGCAAGGTTCGCTGTCTAACTTTGCATCTGGCGTACTTATTATATTGCTTCGTCCATTTAAATCTGGTGAGTTTGTTGAAGCTGGCGGTAAAATGGGAACAGTTAAAAAAATCGAAATATTCTCTACAGAGCTTCGCACTCCAGATAACAAAGTAATTATCGTACCAAATTCACAAATTATGTCTGGTGCTATTACTAACTTCTCGCGTGAGTCTACTCGCCGTATCGACTTAGTAATTGGTGTAGGCTACGATGCTGACTTACGTAAAACAAAAGAAGTATTACAGTCAGTACTTGACGCAGAGACTCGTTTACTTAAAGATCCAGCATATACTGTTGCAGTTTCTGAACTTGCAGACTCAAGCGTAAACTTTATTGTGCGTCCTTGGGTAAACTCTGGTGATTACTGGCCAACGTACTGGGCATTATTAGAGAACATTAAAATTGCATTAGATGATGCAGACATTACAATCCCATTTCCACAAATGGATGTACATTTACACAAGCAAGACTAATACAAATCCGCAATAATACTTAATCATTTTGCGGGGTTAAACGTGTAGCTATCTGCGTTAAAAATTCTCATTTAGAACAACTAAATAGCGAATTTTTTGCCTGGCTATCAACACGTTTTTCCAGCCTCAAAATAGATTACTTAATTAAGCGAATTAGTATAATTTTTAGGATTAAATAGGTTATTTTTAATGAAATTAAAGCTTTTAACACTTTTAGTTGCAGCATCTGCTGCAACTAACGCATTCGCTGAAGACGCAGAGAAAAAAACGTGGGAAGTAACAAGCGAGCTAGGTGCTATTGTCACTAGTGGTAACACTGAAACTACAACATTAAAAGGCGGTTTAAAGGTATTACATCACCTAGAAAACTGGAATAATGAGTACAAAATCGACGGCATCTATAAAGAAGATGAAGTAGAAGATGACAACGGCGATAAAGACAAACAGCGTACGAACGAAAAGTACTCTGCATCTGCGCAAGGTAATTACAAATTAAATGAAAAGAATTCTCATTTATTCATTTATGGTTCACACGTTTCAGACTACTTTGGCGCGTATAGAACTGAATCTGTAATTTCTGCTGGTTACGGCTTACGTTTAATTGATCAACCAGATATGTGGTTAAATGCAGAGTTTGGTCCGGGTTACAAATTTTTTGAATACTCAGACGACAGCACGCAAGTTGATGACGACGGTAACCTACTTGCAGGCGAAAGCGACAGTGAAGTAATTGCTTTAGGTAAACTTGATTACAACTGGCAGATTTCAGACAGTGCACGTTTTACTCAACTTGTATCAGTTGAGTACGGTGACTCAAACACCAAAACGCGTTCAGAAACTGCATTGCTAGCAAAAATAAATGGCTCGCTGCAAATGAAAGTCGCTTTTAATGTTACCAACAACTCAGATGTTGCTGATGACGAAGAAAGCACAGATACAGAGACGTCATTAACGTTAGTTTACAGTTTTTAACCTAAAAACGTATTTAATGACATTTAAGTGACATAAGGGACGAAAGTCCCTTTTTTATTTGTTTTGATTTAATGTATTATAGCCACCAATTTTGGTTGTAGACCTAGGGATATACCTACTCGTGAAAGTTTTTATACAATTTTTTAGTGCTTTTATTCTAGTTTGTAGTTTTAGTGCGATGGCTTTTACGCCAACAGCCTCTCAAATTGAGCAATTTAAAAAATTGCCAAAAGCCCAACAAGAAGCCCTAGCAAAACAATACGGTGTAGATATTGCTACGATTACCGGCGCTAATCAATCAAATGACGAAAACTCAAATGAGCCGCAGTCAACTATCGGCGAACGCGAAGAAAAAGAACAAGAAAACTTAACTGACGAAGAGCGTTTTAAGCCAAAAACAGAAGAATTAAAGCCTTACGGCTACGAGCTTTTTGCCGGTGAACCTACCACATTTATGCCAAGTGAAAATGCAGCCGTACCTGACACTTATATAGTAGGTCCAGGGGATCAACTAAAAATTAACTTTTACGGGAAAGAAAGTGAGAGTTTTGATGTAACTGTTGACCGTGAAGGGCGTATTAGCATTCCCGATTTAAGCCCTGTAGAAGTCGCAGGCTTAACCTTTGCCGAAATTAAAGAACTAATAAAAGTAAAAGTTGAGCAAGAAGTGATAGGTGTAAAAGCCTTTGTATCTCTAGGTCAGCTACGTAGTATGCGCATACTTGTATTAGGTGAAGCCTACAAACCAGGCAGCTACAGCGTATCGTCTTTAACAACCGTATCGCATGCTTTGTTTGTAAGTGGTGGTGTGTCTGAAATTGCTTCACTGCGTAACATACAAGTAAAACGCGCTGGTAAAACAGTAGCAAATTTCGACCTTTACGATTTACTAATTAATGGCGACAGCAGCAACGACATAGTATTAAAGCCTGGTGATGTTGTTTTTGTGCCACCAGTCGGTGCCCAAGTTGCTGTAGATGGCTTAGTTAAACGCCCTGCAATATTTGAACTTAAAAAAGGCGAAACAGCTAAGCAGTTACTCACTATGGCAGGGGGCCTAAAAGCCGGTGCTTATGCTAAAAATGCCGTGGTAGAGCGTTTCAATTTTGATCGTAAAGAAGTGCTATCAGTAGACTTTACTAAGCCACAAATTAACTACATCCCGCAAGATGGCGACCGTGTACGCTTTAATTCTGTTAGCTCACAATACCAAAACTCTATTAGCTTAATTGGTGCTGTAGCGCGTCCGGGTAATTATCAATGGTATCAAGGTAAGCGTATTTCTGATGTTTTAAAATCAGTACGTGGCGACTTACTGCCACAAGCAGATTTAAGCTACGGCCTAGTTATTCGCGAAATTAACATAAATGGTGATATAGAAGCGCACCAGTTTGATGTAGCACAAGCCATTATTAAAAACCCTGAAAACAATTTAGCATTAAAAGCTAATGACAAAATCATAGTATTTAGCCGCTTTGAAGAAAAAGAAGCTGAAAAATCAGCACTTGCTAACATGGCTTTAAGCCAAGAGCAGCAAGAGCAGCAGCTTAAAGCTGAGCAATGGCATACGTATCAGCAAAAAGAGTTTGAAAAATACATCGGCATAAACCAAGAAGAAGAGGAATTTCTTTTTGAAGAAAATAAAGCCATTACCATCGCCGAAATTTCAAAACGTAAAGCAAAAGAAGAAGCCGAGCTTGAGCTAAAACCTGAAGATTACGCCTTATTTAGCCGTCATAACCTTTTAGCCCCGATTATTGCCAAATTTAAGCAACAAGCCTCTGTTGATCAGGCTATGCAGCTAGTAGAAATTAGCGGCAATGTTACATTTCCAGGTGTCTATCCCTTAATGGTAGGCGGTGATGTACGTGATTTAGTAACCGCTGCAGGTGGCTTGCTAGAGTCTGCCTACGTAAAACAAGCCGAAATTACGCGTATTGTTGCAAGCGATGCGTCTAAAATAGAGCACTTGCGTTTAGACCTTGAAAGTGCGATGCGTGGAGATTTACAAAGTAACATTACATTGCAAAGTAAAGACAGCATTAACGTATTCGCTATCCCAAATTGGCAAGAAAACGTAAAAGTAGAGCTTAAAGGTGAGTTAAGATTTCCTGGTACATACACAATTCGCCGCGGCGAAACACTAACTGAGTTACTTGAGCGTGCAGGCGGCTTCTCCGAGTTTGCTGAACAAAAAGCCGCTATATTCACCCGTGCCTCAATCAAAGAGCAAGAGCAAGAACAACTAGCTCGCTTATCAACTGAGTTACGTCGTGATATTGCATCAAAGAGCTTTCAAAACTCAGTAAGCAGTAACACGCTTACATATGATGAAATGAATAAGCTATTAAATGATTTAGCGAGTGTTGAAGCGGTGGGGCGTTTAGTTATCGACTTACCACTTATTGTTGAAAACAAACAAAACCTAGTTCTGCAAGACGGTGATGTTTTATATGTACCCAGCAAACGTGACTCGATTAGCGTAATAGGTGAAGTTAATTACTCTACCTCTCATTTATACAAAGCAGGTATAAGTGTTGATGAATACATTGATTTAAGTGGTGGCCTTAAAGATCGCGCTGATGAAGACAGTATTTACATAATTAAAGCAAATGGCTCAGTAAAAATACCAAACACAGGCGGCTGGTTTGCTGCTAATAACTCAGAGCAGTTAGAACCTGGCGATACAATTGTAATACCAATGGATGCAAGCCATATGGACAAACTAACGCTTTGGAGTACTGCAACGCAAATTGTATACCAATTAGGTGTAGCTGTAGCAGCTATAAGCGGTATCTAATATTTATAGAGGCGTCAGGAAAGTAAGTGCTTTATTACATTGCGTTTTCTTCCTAGCGCTTCGGTATACTCCCTAGTTTAAAGTGCACTTGTAGATGTAGTATTAAACCGCGTAAATGTAAAAGTAGGCGGTCTATTTGTAGTTATTGGTGGCAGGTAGCACGAGAAGCTCCTAGCTCTAGAAGAATAACTTGATGTGATATTCATGTTGTACAATTTTAATAGCTGATAGCTAAACTTATGAGATTTAAATGGAAAACAACTCAAATAACCTAAAGCAAGCAAATGGTGCAGTGACTGATAATATTGCCAATGATGAAATAGACCTTCGTGAACTATTTACCGTTATTTGGCAAGGCAAGTTGATAGTTATTGCTTTAACTATTTTATTTGCTGTGGCATCAGTTTTTTACGCTATTAGTCTTCCGAATGTTTATAAATCTGAAGCGTTATTGGCACCAGCAGAAGCTCAGCAGCAAGGTGGTTTAGGCGCATTAGCTGGCCAATTTGGTGGGCTTGCTAGTTTAGCAGGTGTTAACTTGGGTGCCGGTGGTGGGGTTGATAAAACGCAATTGGCGCTTGAAGTACTTAAGTCACGCAAGTTTAGCAGCGAATTTATTCAAAAGTATAATATTTTACCCAATTTAATGGCTGCTAAAGCTTGGAATCGTGAAACGAATACCATTGTTTATGATGAAGAGCTTTATATTGCAGAGCAAAATAAGTGGATACGTGAAGTTAAAGCACCTTTTAAAGCTGAGCCATCAATGCAAGAGGCTTATAAAGAATTCAGAAAGATTGTTAATGCAAACTTAGACAAAGAAAGTGGAATGATAACGCTTGCAGTTGAGCATGTATCACCTTACGTAGCACAGCAGTGGGTAAAGTGGTTAATACAAGATATAAATAAAACCATGAAAGCACGTGATGTGTTAGAGGCTAATAAAAGCACTGAATTTTTAACTCAGCAATTAGATCAAACAAAAATTGCTGATATACGTGCCGTGCTTTACAAATTAGTAGAAGAGCAAACAAAAACCATTATGTTCGCAAATGTTCGGGATGAGTATGTATTTAAAACAATAGATCCAGCATTAGTTTCAGAGGAAAAGTTTAAGCCCAAACGTGCACTTATTTGTATATTCGGTACTTTATTAGGGTGTTTTATAGGGGTAACAATCGTACTTATTAGGCTTTATTTCCCTAAAAGTAAGTAAATAGGTTAAATGTTACTGAATCTCTTTATTAAAGATTATTTTGAGTATTACTCTATAAATTTAAAACGATATATTAGAGAAAATAATATTGGTTAAAATTAAAGATCTATTACATTATACAACTGGTCCAGTAATGAGTGCATTTTTAGGCTTACTAATTACTCCTTTATTAGCATGGACCTTTGCTATGGAGGATGTAGGTCGGGTATCTATATACCATTTGATTTGTAATTTAGTTGTAATGGTTTTTACTCTTGGATTAGATCAGTATTACATGAGGGAGTATTACAAAGCTGAGAAGGTCAGCTTGATGATAACCTGTATTATGCCGGGGATCATTTCTCTTGGTATATTTAGTTATCTTTTTTATGCGTATAGAGTAAGTATTTTACAATATCTTTTTGAAATTAGTAATGATGCAACTGCAATTATTATAATTTCGTCATTTATTGTTACTCTAATTAATCGGTATCTTTCATTGAACCTTAGAATGGAAGGTAAGGCACTAAAGTTTTCTTTTTCTCAAATAATACCAAAGTTAGTCATTTCACTAGCTCTTATAAGTATACTGTACTTAGAGGATGTTATGTTTGATGGCCTTTTATATGTATATCTTTTATCTAATATTGTATTACTGGTTTATTTACTTATAGAAAATTTTAAAATTTATAATTTTCTAAATTTATTTGAAAAAAATAAATTTAACTTCAAAGATTTAAAAGATGGTTTTAGCTTCGGATTGCCCCTTATTTTAAGTGGCTTAGCATTTTGGGGGTTGACAAGTATTGATAAGTTAATGATTAAAGACTTATCTTCCTTAAATGAGCTGGCTTTATATAGTGTTGCTGTTAGTTTTGCATCGGCTGTAGTTATAATAAGATCTGTTTTTAGTACTATATGGGCACCGGCTATTTACAAAAACGAAGACCACCCAGATATAGAGAAAAACATTAGGTCGGTTGTTAGTTTAATGGGTGTGGTTATATTTTATCTATTTTGCATTGTAGGTATTTTCTCGCCATTAGTAGCAATTATACTTCCTGATAATTACGAACTGGTTTCAAGTATAATTATTTGCTGTGTTGGATATCCGCTTTTTTACACGATGTCAGAAGCTACATCTATGGGTATCAATGTAAAGAAAAAAACGTATTATTCTATGCTTGTGTCAATACTGACTTTAGGTGTTAATTTTGTTTTAAACTATCTTTTAATACCTTTTTTAGGTTCGGGTGGGGCTGCTGTAGCAACGTTGATCTCGTTTTATATTTATTATGTATTTAGATGCGAAATATCTTCAAGAATTTGGATCTCGTTCCCTAGATTTAGACAATATTTTGAATTTTTAATTGTAATTTTACTATGTACATTACAGGTGGTTTTTCATGACTTTCCACCACTTTCGAAAGCTCTAATTTGGTTTACAGTATTAGTTTTTTATACTTTCTTTTATCGCAGCTATTTATATTTACAATACTCTAAGCTAACTAAATTATTAAATAAGAGGGTAAAAGTGTGAGTGTTTTTTTTAAACACCTTCGTGCATTGCTGAAAATGCCATTTTTAGTTAATAACATGAGCAATGTTATTAAACTCGAAGCCAAAAAGGTGCAACTAGATTTAGCTGACTTCAACGAGTATAAAAGGTTTGCAGACATAAGGGGTAAAAGTGTAATTGTATCGTTCACTACATATGGAGAACAGATTCATGAAGTTCACTATGTAATAAAGTCAATTCTATCACAGACTATTAGACCTAATAAGATTGTTCTGTGGTTGGATGAATCCGAATTTTCAGAAAGTGATATACCTTTAACGCTATCGAGCTTATATGAATTCGGGCTGGAAGTTGAGTTTGTTTCTAATATTAAATCTTATAAAAAGTATATTCCAACTGCAAAGAAATACCCAAATGACATTATTATAACTATAGATGATGACTTTATTTACCCACAAGACATGGTAGAGGGTCTTCTACGCGAGCATTTAGTGTTACCTAACGTAATACTGGGGACTAGAGCGCATAGAGTTAAGTACAATAAAAAAGGAAAAATACTTCCATATAACAAATGGGAGTATGAAGCTAATAGCTTTTCTTTGAAGGAGGATGTATTTTTAACTTCCGGTGCTGGCATGCTTTTCCCTCCTGGCCTGCTGAGCAACGAAGTTTTTAATGAAAAAGTATTTATGGAGTTGGCTGATAGCGCTGATGATATATGGTTTAAAGTAATAGCCCACATAAGTGGAGTAGACTGTAAAAAAATTAATGATAAGCGAGATTGGCCCACTAGATACCTTCAATTAAGCACTGGCTACAACCAATCACTAAGCTCTATGAATGTAGGGAAGGCTAGAAATGACACACAGTTGTCTGCTCTATTAAATTTCTACAATTTAAATTCTCTAAGACGATAAAGTCTATTGTATTAATCTTATATTGCTTTATATGTTTTCTCGATTGAGAAGTTAAGTCTTACCTCTTTTTATGTCTAGCTTATGTAAGAGATATAATGGTATTAGTTACCTTAAGTGTATTGCAATATGTTACTGAACATCAGTTTTATTTAAAAGGTAAAGAAAAAGTTCATTGGGTACATTATATAAACTTCAAGAATATTGAGGTTATATATGTATCATGCTCGAATGATTAAAAGAGAGTTTCTGAATTTTTATATAAAAAATCACTATTATTATATTTATATATAAATAGTAGTATAGAAAAAATAGGTATTAAATGTTGGCAGAAATAAGATCGTTATGGATAGGTGGTGCTTTATCTAGATTAGAAAGAGTGTGTTTA
>Ga0160421_1000072_pt1 | contig 73837 bp, 72 predicted proteins | sample TAMARWmetagpilot_FD_108195 | JGI IMG/M metagenome (GOLD analysis project Ga0160421, IMG submission 108195) | Phycosphere-associated microbial communities from TAMU algal ponds, Corpus Christi, Texas, USA - TAMU ARW-7 10/27 metagenome pilot | ecosystem: Engineered > Artificial ecosystem >... | reverse complement strand
GGCTGTAACTGTGCTTTGTGTTTAGTGGCCTGGCGACCACTCACTCTGGCTAGCATTCTAAGCTGGCCTACGCCTTCTACCAGCATATCGAGCATTACTTGGGAGTCGCTATAAGGACGCCGATGTAATAGGTACGCTGTGTAGAAGTCGCTATCCATATTAGTTGGCTAAATGCTGGTTAATCTTCGCCATAGCCTAAACTTCTTAAGGCACGTTCATCATCTGCCCAACCCGATTTAACTTTAACCCAAAGCTCTAAAAACACTTTGTTATCGAGCATTTCTTCAAGGTCTTTACGGGCTTCACGGCCAATCACTTTAAGCTTTTCGCCTTTGTTACCTATTACCATGCGTTTTTGGGTTTCACGCTCAACAAGAATTAACCCGTTGATATGCCACACACCGTTTTCTTGCCATTTAAACTGCTCAATTTCTACAGTAACAGAATACGGCAGCTCTTCACCCATAAAGCGCATTAGCTTTTCACGAATAACTTCTGCCGCCATAAAACGCATTGAGCGGTCGGTTACATAGTCATCAGGAAAGTAAAATTCGCACGGTGGTAAGCGTTTAGTTACTTCGGCTTTAATTAAATCAACGTTTTTACCTTGCGTTGCCGATACCGGCATAATGCCCACAAAATCAAATTTGTCGCCAAGCATCTTCATATGCGGTAATACTAAATCGCGGTCTTTTACTTGGTCAATTTTATTAATAACAAGTAAAACAGGCTTACCACTTTGCGATACTTTAGTAAGTACCATTTCGTCATCGGCATTCCAGTGAGTGCCCTCAACAACAAAAATAATAAGTTCTACATCACCGATTGAGCTCGATGCAGCACGGTTCATTAAGCGGTTAATAGCGCGCTTTTCTTCAACGTGTAAGCCCGGCGTATCAATATAAACAGCTTGGTGTTGCCCTTCTGTATGAATACCCATAATACGGTGGCGAGTTGTTTGTGGCTTGCGCGAGGTAATACTTACTTTTTGCTCAATGATTTCATTAAGCAATGTTGATTTACCTACATTAGGGCGGCCAACAATGGCAACCATGCCACAAAACGTATCAATATCACCTTCATGAGGCTGTATTAAGGTATCAAGATTCATTTTTTAGTATCTTCAATGCTTTTTCGGCAGCTTTTTGTTCGGCTTTACGGCGCGAGCTACCAACAGAAATAATGCTATCCATACCTTCAACTATACATTCAACCGTGAACGTTTGATTGTGCGCTTGACCTTTGGTATCAACAACGGTGTAGCCCGGTAAAGATAACTTACGCGCTTGTAGATACTCTTGCAGCAGGGTCTTAGGATCTTTTTGATTAAGCCCTGGTGAAATAGCATCAAGTCGAGATTCGTACCACGCTAAAATCAGCTCGCCACAGCGGTCTATGTTTGAGTCTAAAAACACAGCCCCTATAATGGCTTCTACAGCATCAGCTAATGTTGATTCACGACGAAAACCACCGCTTTTTAATTCACCCGGCCCAAGGCGCAAGTAGTCACCTAAACCAAACTCTAGCCCAAATTCAGCAAGTGTTTGGCCACGCACAAGCGTAGAGCGCATACGGCTTAAATCGCCTTCACGCGCTTTTGGAAATTTGTCGTACAAAGCATTGGCAATAACAAAGCTCAAAATTGAATCGCCTAAAAACTCTAAGCGTTCGTTGTGTTGACCTTTATGACTGCGGTGCGTCATTGCCTGCTCAAGTAAACCTTGATCAGCAAATTCGTAGCCAATTCGTTTATATAATTCTGTTACATTTTTTTTCATTGTTACTGAATATTACCTAGGCGTTCAAAACGAACACCAGTTGGAACCCATCCTGGTAAAACATCATCTGGGCCATTCTCAAATTCAAAACTCATCCATATAAAGACAGCTTTACCCACCAAGTTTTCTTTTGGTACAAAGCCCCAAAAGCGACTATCTTGGCTGTTGTCGCGGTTATCACCCATCATAAAATAATGATCAGCTGGTACAGTCCATTCATCCGAAGGAGTCCCTGGTTGCTGATAGTAACGCCCTTTACGTTCAGGAGCGCGTGGGTTGATTAAAATGTCGTGCTTGAGTGTCGTTAAATCTTCATTTACTCGGGCAAGCGACATTTGGCCTTGTTTAAACTCATTATCGTTAATTAATTTAAAATCAATTTTATTAAACTCATTACAAAGTAGGTCACCCTGCTGGGTCTCGCCTTCTTTACAATTAGGTTGAATATATAAACGCTTATCACGATAAACAATTTTATCGCCTGGTAAACCAATAGCACGTTTTATATAATCTACTCGCTCATCTAACGGGTATTTAAAAACAACAATATCGCCGCGTTCAGGCTCGCCTACATCTACAAGCTGGCTACGCCATACTGGGTCTTTAATCCCGTACGAGTACTTTTGTACTAAAATAAAGTCGCCTACTAACAGAGTTGGCATCATTGAACCTGACGGTATTTGAAAAGGCTCAAAAATAAACGACCTAAAAATAGTAATAGCTGCAATCATCGGAAAAATCGATTTTGCAGTTTCTGTAATTGCCGGCTCAGGTGCTATTAACGCCACTGTTTCTTCATCAAGCTGGCCACCGGCAGATGTTTGGGCAAGCGCCAAACGCTCTTGCCTTTTTGGCGCATACATTAGGTGGTCAATTAACCATATTAAACCTGAGCCTAACGTTAATAACACCAATAAAACTGAGAAATAACCAGCCATCTATAATCCTTTGTTTTTATTTACCAACTTTCAAAATAGCTAGAAACGCTTCTTGCGGTACTTCTACGTTACCCAATTGCTTCATTCGTTTTTTACCATCTTTTTGCTTTTGCAGTAGCTTTTTCTTACGACTCACGTCACCACCGTAACACTTAGCGATTACATTTTTACGTAATTGCTTAACCGTGGTACGGGCAATAACATGTTGTCCTATTGCAGCTTGAATCGCAATATCAAACATTTGGCGCGGAATAAGCTCTTTTAACGCATCAGCAAGTTGGCGGCCGCGTGATTGTGCACTGTCGCGGTGAACAATTATAGCGAGTGCATCAACACGTTCACCATTGATAAGTATATCAACACGTACCATGTCTGATGTTTGAAAGTGCTTAAAGTTGTAATCAAGCGATGCAAAACCACGACTGGTTGACTTTAATTTATCAAAAAAGTCCATAACCACTTCAGCCATAGGTAGCTCATAAGTTACAGCGACTTGCTTGCCGTGATAACTCATTTTAGTTTGCATACCACGCTTTTCTACACACAGAGTAATAACGCTACCTAAAAACTCTTGCGGTACAAGTATGTTTGCCTCTACTACTGGTTCGCGTATTTCAACAATATCATTAACCGCCGGTAAGTCAGACGGGTTATCAATTTGACTCGTACCTTCTTTGGTTACTACTTCGTAGATTACAGTAGGTGCCGTGGTAATTAAATCAATATCGTATTCACGCTCTAAACGTTCTTGAATAATTTCCATGTGTAGCATACCTAAAAAGCCACAGCGGAAACCAAAACCCAGTGCTGTTGAATTTTCAGGTTCAAAAAATAACGACGCATCATTTAAGCTTAGTTTATTAAGTGCATCGCGAAACGATTCATAATCATCAGAGGCAATTGGGAACATACCTGCATATACTTGCGGCTTAATTTTTTGAAAGCCTGGTAAACGCGCTGGTGCCGCATTTTTTTGATGCGTAATCGTATCGCCAACTGGGGCGCCGTGTATTTCTTTAATACCGGCAATAACAAACCCTACTTCGCCGGTACGTAAAATACCCGTGTTGGTTTGTTTAGGGGTAAAAATACCCACGTGATCAGCTGTATGTACTTGCTCGTTCGACATTATTTTTATTTTGTCGCCGGCACGTAGTTCGCCGTGCTTAATACGCACTAGTGATACAACACCTTGGTATGGGTCAAACCACGAGTCAATAATAAGCGCCTGCAAAGGTTGATCTTTTTCACCTACCGGTGGTGGGATATCCTTTACAATCATTTCAAGTACTTCAGCAATACCAACACCTGTTTTAGCACTACATTGCACAGCGTCTAGGGCATCAATACCAATAATGTCTTCAATTTCTTCTGCTACACGAAGCGGATCGGCTTGCGGTAAATCTATTTTATTTAAAACAGGGATTACTTCTAAATCCATTTCAATGGCGGTATAACAGTTTGCCAGCGTTTGTGCTTCAACACCTTGTCCGGCATCAACAACTAAAAGCGCACCTTCACATGCCGCTAAAGAGCGAGAAACTTCATAAGTAAAGTCAACGTGCCCTGGTGTATCGATAAAGTTAAGTTGGTAGGTTTCGCCATCGTTAGCTGTGTAGTTAAGCGTTACACTTTGCGCTTTAATGGTAATACCGCGCTCACGCTCGATGTCCATTGAATCTAACACTTGCTTTTGCATTTCGCGGTCTGTTAAGCCACCACAAACCTGGATCAAACGATCTGAAAGGGTCGATTTACCATGGTCAATATGGGCGATGATCGAAAAATTACGGATATGCTTCATAAACTGGATTCTAAACTTCTATTTTAATAGGCTAAGTACGAACACCTGAGTGACTTGAAAATACTTATTGGGTATAAGTGCTATATAAGTGGCTAAATGCGCTTTAGATAATCAAATTTTGATTGCCTTTTTACCCTGTATTTCCAAGTTACTCTGGTATAAAACGGCAATTTTACATTTAATTGGCCTTAATCACCATCTATTTGCGTTAAAGGAAGGCTAATTGGATGAATTTTTATCACTTTTACATCATGCCTGAGTGTTTTTACTTTGCTTTTAGCTAAAAAGTAACCACCTACACCGCCCAAAGCGGCGAATAATATTTGCCATCCCTGCGCTAAAAGTAGTAATTCGGCACTAATAAATGCAAGCGTTAATCCTAAAAATAAAGGCAGCATGTATACAGCAAAAGCATGTTTGACTAGATGCGAATCATCTAATGAGAGCGTTACTTTTTGGCCCACTTCTACAGGAGTATCAAATTGATATGGAAAGGTTTTTTTATCGCTACCAAAGAGTTTGGCAAAGACTTGCGAGCCACAGCGACCATTACACCCTTCGCAGGCTTTTTTTTGCTGGGCTTCTAAGTGGGCAGTGGTGCCATCTAGGGCAACCACTGTAAGTGTTTGTTCAATCATAACAACCCTTACGAATTGTTTATAATGCGCGAGTCACTGACTCAGCAATTGCCTTTGCGGTTTGGCTTGGCACATTACCAACAACGGATACATCAAAGTTTCCGCCATTATGCACATAAATTGTCGTTGCGCCAGAAGTTAATGATCCGCTTAAGCGGCGACCTGGTAAGGGGCGCTGTACAAAAACAGAAATTTCAACAAACCCATCAGAATATAAATAATAGTCAGTAAGTTCGTTATTTAAATCAAGTTTATGGCGGTCTGACTTTAGTAATTTAAAGCCATTAGGTAACCAACCAATGCGCCAGTTTGTGGCATTGCTTTTTTCACCTTTCAGTGCGTTACCTGGTAATGGCGTTGGAAAATTACGATTGAGCACTTCTAAAATCATCGGTGCTGGTTGCTCTGTTACACTAATATGGGTTAACTGTAGCTGCTCTAATGCTTCACCTTGGTGGTTAACATAAGCGGCTTTTAATAACAGCGATGACTCTGTATCAAGCCAAATCCAATAGTTATATTTATATTCATCTTTTGATTCTATTCTCACCAGTTGCGCCGCTCGCCCTGCAATACGGCCTTTACCACCTAGCACAAAATCATATTGGCTGCTTAGCGCTTCAATATCTTTAAATAATACTTCAGGTATTGGCCCAGCAATGGAGTCTGTATTTATAGAATATGGCTGCGATTGCGGTTCAAAGTAGGTTACTTGGTCGTTAATTCTCACCATTTCTAAGCCCGCGCCATTAAGTAAACTTAAATGCTCAAGCTCTGTTTCACCTTGCTTTGCATGCACCCAACGGTAAGGTTCCATGGCTTTACCCTTTACCACCACAAAAGAGGCGTCAAAATTACGGGTATGCACTGCGTTCGCCATGTTTAGCAATAAATCTTTGGCGGGATTTGTGTCGTTAGCAAAAACATTAAAGCTTAATACTAACGACAGAACAAAAGTGATTACTTTCATTTAATTAGTTTTTTTCCTCTTGCGCTTTGTCACTATTTTGCGCTGTTTGCAAAGAGTGTGCAACACGTGCTTGACGTTGATGCTCTAAAACTAACGCGCCAATGCGTTGTTGCTGTAATTCGCGTAAACCTTGCTCAGCGTTTTCAAGAGCAGGTTCTGAAGAATAACTCACCGGCGACGCCATACCTGTTAATGGGGTAGTTTGTAAAAGCGGAATTTCGCTTTCTTGCTCGCCCGCACCTTGCGGCAAGGTATTTACGCCAACAATGGCAAACATAGCTACGCTTGCAGCAATAGCAAGTTGTGCAACCGGCTTACGCCAATTAAACGCTACTACTTTGTTATCTTGCTGCGCTTCACTGTGCTCGGTATCAGGTGTTTTGTTTGCTGTCGATTGGGTGAAATCGGCATACACAGGCTCACTTTCAAGTGCTAAGGCGATGTTATCGCTTATATCGATGTGTATGTCGTTGTTATTTTTTTGAGCACGCATCGCATCACCAATTAGCGCATATCGACCAAACGTAGCAACATCCTGATCAGAAATTTTACCCTCTGCAAGGTGTTGTTCGCCGTCAAGTAATGCTGATAACGTTTCGCTATCCAACTTGTTAACGTGTGCTTTTGTCATACTAAGACTCGCCTATTAATGGGTTTAATTTATTATCTATTGCTTCTCGGGCTCTAAAAATACGCGAACGTACTGTCCCAACAGGGCAATCCATTACCACGGCTATTTCTTCATAGCTCATCCCTTCGATTTCTCTTAGGGTAATCGCGGTTTTAAGGTCTTCAGGCAAACTATCAATCGTATTAAAAATAACAGCGCGTACTTCGTCGCTTAACAGTAAGTTTTCAGGCGATGCGTTTGAACGCATCGAATCCGCACCGTCATAAAACTCGGCATCTTCAGCGTCTATATCGTTTGCTGGCGGTTTACGGCCCTGAGCTACTAAATAATTTTTAGCACAATTAACGGCAATACGGTATAACCACGTATAAAAGGCACTATCACCTCTAAAGTTTGGAAGTGCACGGTAGGCCTTAATAAATGCCTCTTGTGCTACATCTGCAATATCGCCTTGGTTAGACACATAACGTGAAATTAACCCTGCAATTTTGTTCTGATACTTCTTTACTAATAGGTTGAAGGCGTTTTTATCTCCTTGCTGGACCCTTTTTACAAGCGCTAAATCTAATTCCTGCTCGCTCATTCGAGCCGGTACTCCTCTGTTTGATTCTTGCTGGTTATTCATAGTGTCGCCATTGTTCACAAATACTCTGACCTCTTTATGAATAAAAAGTTCTGCTTAATATTATTTTTTTATAAAATAGTCGTAAATAACGGCGCTAAGCCATTAAAATCACTACGTAGTAATATGACAAATATGATACAACTACATTATTAAAAACAAATATTGCTCTAATTTGAGCATTGTAACCGCAAAGTACCTCTGACATGAACCAAAATAAACATCATATTGCTGATGTCGCTATTATCGGTAGCGGCGCGGCGGGCTTATCTCTTGCATTGTCTTTAGCTAACTATTGTAATGTTACTGTGATCAGTAAAGGTGCCCTCACCGAAGGCTCTACACTGTATGCACAAGGCGGGATTGCCGCAGTATTTGATAAAAAAAACGACAGCATAGAATCACATGTTGAAGATACCCTTGATGCCGGCGGTGGTTTATGTGACCGAGAAGCTGTGCATTATACTGCAAGTAATGCGCATCAGTGTTTACAATGGCTCATTGAGCAAGGCGTTCCTTTTGATATGGAGTTTGATAGCAAAGGAAAAGAGCGCTTTCATTTAACCCGCGAAGGCGGACACAGCCATCGCCGTATTTTACATGCAGCCGATGCCACTGGTAAGGCCGTACAAACCACGTTAATTAGCCAAGTTAAAGCGCATAAAAACATTACCTTGCTCGAGCAATACAATGCCATCGATTTGATTAGTGATAAAAGCTTAGGTAAGCCGGGTTCGCATATTCATGGCATGTACGTGTGGAATAAAAAAGCAAAAAAAGTAGAAACTATTTCAGCTAAATTTGTAGCGCTCGCAACAGGGGGGGCAAGCAAGGTGTATTTGTACACTTCAAACCCTGATGTATCTAGCGGTGACGGTATTGCCATGGCGTGGCGTGCAGGCTGTAGGGTAGCCAATATGGAGTTTAACCAATTTCACCCCACTAGCCTTTATCATCCCGAGCTACAAAACTTCTTAATTACCGAAGCTATGCGCGGTGAAGGAGCGTATTTAAAGCGCCCCGACGGCACTCGCTTTATGAAAGACTTTGACGATAGAGAAGAGCTGGCACCGCGCGACATAGTAGCCCGTGCTATCGACTTTGAAATGAAGCGTTTAGGTGCAAATTGTGTATACCTAGATATTAGCCACAAAGATAAAGACTTTATCATTGAGCACTTCCCTACTATTTACGCAAAGTGTTTAAGTGTAGGGCTTGATATAACCAAAGAAGCCATCCCGGTTGTTCCTGCCGCGCATTATACGTGTGGCGGTGTAATGAGCGACTTTAACGGTAAAACCGATTTAGATAACTTATACGCTGTAGGCGAAGTAGCCTACACAGGTTTGCACGGCGCTAACCGTATGGCGAGCAATTCATTATTAGAGTGCATTGTATTTGCTCACGCTGCCGCTAAAGATATTTTAAGTAAACTTGAGCATGCGCCAGCACCACTTGCGCTGCCAAGTTGGGATGAAAGCCGAGTAAGTAATTCTGATGAAGAAATTGTTATTACCCATAACTGGCACGAACTGCGGTTATTTATGTGGGATTATGTAGGCATTGTGCGCTCAACTAAACGCCTAGAGCGAGCACTGCACCGTGTTGAGTTATTACAACAAGAAATACATGATTATTACGCAAACTTTAGAGTAAGTAATAACTTATTGGAGCTTCGTAATTTAGTACAAGTAGCCGAACTGATAATTAGAAGTGCAATGCAGCGTAAAGAAAGCCGCGGCCTTCACTATACGATTGACTACCCTGAGCAAAATGAAAACCCAACACCTACTATTTTGATTCCACCTCGCCATTAATGGCAATCAATGCTGCGCGCTTCAAACGTGCGTAGCTTTGCTTATTTACGCCATTAGCTGAAATAATAAGCCATTGGCGTTTATTAAAACCTTTAATGTGTAACCACACACTGGTATTTAATATTTTTGTTTTAGGGGTTATTTGCCCCTGAACTTTTAAATTTTCATTTTCAAAGCGTATTTGCTTAGGCTCTAAAATAATAACGCCACTTTCAGGGTGAATAGCCACTATTTTTTGCCATACCCAGCAAAGCGCAATTGCATTTACAGTTATACAAACGACAATGCTAAAAAAAGAGCTTAAATAAAGCCCTAATACCACACTTAATAAGCAGAAAAACAGCACCACAGGCCGCTGTTCTGCTTTATTATTTACTACCGTAAACCTATACACGAACTCGGTCTAAAATTAGCGATACCATGGTATTAAGCTCAGCATCTTTACACTCTTCATGGCCCATAAACCATGCAAATAAATCAGGGTCTTCTTGGGTTAGCAAACGCTGAAATACAGCCTGTTGCTGTGCATTTAACGAATCATACGCCTGCTCTACAAATGGCATAAACAAAACATCTAACTCTAACATGCCGCGGCGACAAGCCCAGCGTATACGTGCTTTACTATGAATTTCAGTCATTTTAAACCTCATACTTAATTGCCCCGAGTTTAACAAATACCCGCCTAATTAGCAGCTATTAATCTGTGTTCAAATAATAAAAAACTGCCCGCCTTCGTTGCTGTACCCTAGGTTATAACTGCGTTATTATGTCTACTCATTTGTATTGCACAGAAGGTTTTTATGTCGAGCGTTTATGCATGTCCGTTATCTCACCAACTTATTAGCCTAACCGGTGCGGATAAATTGTCTTATCTTCACGGACAAATCACTCAAGATCTCAATAAACTATCTAACAGCAATTATTTATGGGCTGGTCACTGCAGCGCCAAAGGCAAGTTGTGGGGTGTGTTTAAATTATTTTCTCACCAAGATAGCTACTACTTAGCAGGTTCACAGCCTGAGGTAGAGAAGTCGCTCAGTGAGCTAAAAAAATACGCTGTGTTTGCCAAAGTAGATATTGATGTTTCTACGAACAGATTAATCGGGTTGATCAGTGACGATTTAACCCCAGTACTAGAAAAACTTGATATTCGTTTTTCTGATGACCAAACGGCCTGTGATTTCCCAAGTGGTAAAGCCCTTAAGTTAGCGCCAAATCGCGTTTTACTAATGGTTGATAGCCAATTTAGTATGCCAGATGATGTCTCTACATTAGATAACTGCGCACTATGGCAAGAAGCCGCTATAAAAGCGGGCGAGCCACAATTAAATAGTGACGCCATTGGCGAATACGTACCACAAATGGTAAACCTTCAAGCGATTAACGGCATTAGTTTTAAAAAAGGCTGTTACACCGGCCAAGAAACGGTTGCCCGTATGAAGTACCTAGGTAAAAACAAACGCGCTATGTATATTGTTACAGGTAAAAGCGATGGCCTACTTGAAGAGCCTGAGCTTGAAACCCAAGTGGGCGAAAACTGGCGCCGTGCTGGTAAACTAATTGCCCAAAGCTATAACGAAAATAGCCAAACCATATTTGGCCTTGTTGTGCTGCCAAACGATACACCAAGTACACACGTACTTCGTGCAAAGCACACCCCTCAGGTAGAGCTAAGCATTCTGCCTCTACCTTACTCTCTTGAAGATGAATAAATAGGAATGACTATGATCGTTGCACCAAACACAGTAGTAAAAATGCATTATTCAGTACTGGATAACGATGGCAATACCATTGATAACTCTTTTGATGGCGAGCCACTGGTTTTTATTATTGGCACAGGCTACTTAATCCCAGGGCTTGAAAATGCACTCCAAGGCAAGCAAGCCGGTGATACATTAAATGTAAAAGTAGAACCTGAAGAAGGCTACGGCGAACGTCACGATAACCTAATGCAAGCGGTGCCTAAGTCGATGTTTGATGGCATGGAGATTGAAGTAGGTATGCAATTTAGAGCGTCGACTGATGATGGTGATCAATCTGTGATGATTATCGAGATTCAAGATGAAGACGTTATAGTTGATGGCAACCACCCGCTTTCAGGTATTACCCTTAATTTTGATGTAGAAATTTTAGAGGTGCGCGAAGCAACCGAAGAAGAGCTTGCGCACGGCCACGTGCACGGTGAAGGCGGTTGTGGTCACGATCACTAATCATACCGCCGTTTATAAAAAAAGCGCCTAAGGCGCTTTTTTTATAACATATTGTTGTAGGTCGCGGTTTTTATTGGCGCCGGTTCCTCTAAAGGGGTTTCACAGGGTGTTATTTTACCCTCAAGCGCACGTAATAAGCCTTGCTGATCGTTTGTTCCCACTCGGTACTTAGTACCGTCTTTTAAGGTTAACTGTAGCGCACTAAACCCGGATACAGAATACACCCACCCATCATGCGTAATACGAATACCAATACCATGGCGGTAAGAGTTTTGCACCGCTTTAGCCTCTACTATGTCCGCAAGTGCTAAACGTTGCCCCGCAACGCCAGGGCCAAAAGCCCAACTAATTGTTTGCTCGTCAACTTTTACAGTTAAACCATGAAACAAAAAACCGACTAAAACCAATACACCGGCAAATACCATTAATGGCACATCGGCGCCCATTAAGTTCCAGGCTAAGGCTACAAAGCCGCCTATCCATGCTAAAACAAAAAATATAAACACCGCATATTGTTTATGCTGATACATAACGCTCTCTTTATTATTAAAAACTGTACACCAACGTGGCGCTTAATTCTGAGTCGTATTTAAGGTTATCGTCTTCAGGTTTTGAATTATAACGATACATGTAGGCAAACTTTAACGATACCGCACCTATGACTTGGCTAATCAAAGCGGTTTCTGACTTCAAACGCGAATTTAACCCCGACAAAGACTGCTCAATACTCACATCTTGATTAAAGCGCGTGCGCTTTGATACCAAACGCTCCCACTGCATTGCAATACGAACTAAATAACCGGTTTTGTTTTCATCTTCTTCGCTTACCTCTGACTCATCATCAGCGACGGAGCGATATAAACCTGGGCCAATATCAATATCTACTTTATTTTTTACACCTTGGTAAACTCTGGCTCCATAGCCTGTAGCCACTGTACTTTTGTAATCTAGGCCACTAAATTTATCTTCTTCGTAGTCACCGTAAATAAAAAATGAAGAGTTTTTAACGCCCACTTTGTAGTTACCCTGTGCAGAGACAAAAATACGGTCTGCCGTTACATCGGTTTGCCCTGTATCTTCGTTTTGATCTCGTTTATACAAGGTGTCTAATTTAAATTGGTTACGCCAATTTTCGAAGTCTTGGTATAAATTTCCTCTAAACTTAAAGCTGGTAGAGTTAGTATTACCCTTACTTAAAATCAAGCCAAATTCAGTATCGCCATAGAGCATTTCGCCTTTATGTAGCTCGTGAATTTCTTCATCAGAGAGTTGTCCATATTCATGAAAGTCTTCAAATGGATCAACAGCCCAACAGCGGCTGCTCATTATTAAAAACACGAATAGTAAATACTTATGCACGGTAAACTCTCTTGCACATACAAACAAAACTGCTTACTCAGCGTGCTCTGTTTCTTTCCACAAAATATGACAAAACGGCGCGTCTTTATCACGGCTAATTAAAATTTTTGCAAATAACACATCTTCGTTTTCAAACTCTAACCCCACTAGCACTTGCACAAATAACTCCGGCTCTATTTCAAGTGCTACAAAGTCTTGCCATTGCTCATCAGGCTCGCCCTCTTCAATAAACCCAAGTTCTTCTCGGTATTCGTTAAAGTCTTCAACATCTTGTTCGCTAAGATTATTTGGCGCCAGCTCTAAAAAAATATCGTACGCTTGATGGGTAACTTCTTCTTCGCTATATAAACGTGGGCCTGACATGGGTAAAACCTCAATGCATTTTAAGTGCGCACATAATATCAAAACTCATCTGTGTTTTGAGAAAAAACAGCTAAAAATAATGACTTTTTTGTTACCAGCTCATGCGCAGTTAAGCTTAAATAAGATTCAAAGTGCTTTGACTAAAAAAGTTAAAAATAATTCAATTTATTTTTTATTATAAAACAAACCGTTACTTTACTTAGTAAGGCGTACATCATAAGCTCAAACACATAATAATAGGAGAGCGCAATGATAAAACTAGAAATACAACAAGGCATTGCTAACGTTATTTTAAGCCGCGCAGAAAAACAAAATGCACTTAGCTTTGATATGTTCTTGCAATTAAACAGTACCATTAAACGTATAAAAAAAGATAAAAGTGTTCGCGCCGTAGTGATAAAAGGTGATGGTGAGCATTTTTGCTCTGGGCTTGATGTGGCTGCAGTGATGGCCTCACCATTAAACATTGTTAGGCTGTTGCTAAAATGGCTACCTGGCAATCAAAACCTAGCGCAAAAAGTGGTACTGGGCTGGCAATCGTTAAGCGTACCTGTGATTGCGCAAATAAACGGAAATTGTTTAGGGGGTGGGCTACAAATAGCATTGGGCGCCGACTATAGAATTGTTGATACCCACGCAAAACTAGCCATTATGGAAGCGCGTTGGGGGCTATGCCCCGATATGGGCGCTAATGTAGTGCTTGCTGGTTTATTAAAGCGCGACCAAGCGCTTTGGCTGGCAAGCCACGCCAACCCTATTAGTGCACACACGGCCTACGAGCTGGGGTTAGTCACAGAGCTTACAGACAATACCGAACAGGCTACGCAGCGCATGTTAAATATATTACGTGAACGCTCCCCCGATACACTGGCAGCGATAAAGCGCGTTACTCAACAAAGCTACACAACAAACCAACGACAAATTTTAGCTAAAGAAACGTTTAGCCAAATTCGCTTGTTACTCAATCCTAATACTAAAAAAGCAATTGCCAAAGCAAAAGGGAAAACAGATATAAGCTATGCAAATTCAAAGCGCTGGTAAGACTAAATTAGCATTTAATAATAGTGCGTATTTGCTAACGTTAATTTCTTTCTATATTAATGAGCCATTATCATGAAGTACTTGCTTAGCAGTGCAATTATTTTACTGTGCTTAGGGTGTGCTAAATTAATAATGCACTTAATTGGTGGCAGCTTCCCTGCACCGCTCCTTGGCATGGTTATTTTACTGAGTTTATTACTGTTAGGTGTAGTGAAAGAGCACCATATTAAACCCTCGGCCTCCCCTATTTTAAATATTATGCCAATATTTTTTATACCCGCGGGGGTAGGATTTATCGAGCACATTGCACTTATTAAGCTGCATTGGCCCTATTTGGTTTTGGTTATTTTGCTCGTCCCTGCCAGTACGCTTTTACTGGTAAGCAGCGTTGTTGGCTATGTTAAAGGTAAAAATAACAATGACTGAGCTGCACCTTACGCTATGGTACTTAACAACTCCCGCTATTATTTTGCTGTTTTTATTATTAAGAGCGTTTAATAAACACTGGCAGCACAGCATAGTAAAGTCGCTCACCAACCCAGTGTTTTTAAGTATTGCGATTATTGCCTTAGTACTTGTTAATTTAAAATTACCTTATGCTGATTTTTCCACGCATAGCCAACTACTTAGTTGGCTATTAGAGCCTGCTATAGTGGCACTGGCCTTACCTTTGTATCAGCAGTTTATACATGTCAGAAAAAATCTACTGTTAATAGTAAGCACCTGTAGCTTAGGCATTATTAACGCCACAGTGGTGGCTTTTATTTTAAGTATTTTATTTGATGTACCCGCCAATTTAAGCGCCTCCGTAGCTGCATTAAGTGTAACTACGCCTATTTCATTAATAGTTACTGAGTCTTTAGGGGGGATTAGCTCCCTTGCCGCAGCATTAGTTATATTTATTGGCTTACTAGGTGCGCTCTTTGGGTTAATGCTCATTAAGTGGATAGGTGTTAATAACCAGCAAGCTCAAGGAATAGCAATGGGAACTGCGTGCCATGCTATAGGCACCGTAGCAGCACTGGACGAGCACCCAAAAATAGGCGCGTTTTCCTCGGTTGCTATGGCTTTAAGCGCATTATTAACCGCCATAATAGTCCCCGTGCTATATCCTTTTTTAGTCAACACTTTGCTATAGTTAGCAAAAAATAATTACGCAATATAAAGAGCCCACTATGATCAGTTCTGAAATAGAACAATTTGAAAAATACTACACCATGCTCACTGAGTATTTAGTTACCTACAGCATGCAAATTGTGGGTGCCGTTTTTATTCTTATACTGGGTTTGTGGGTGGCTAAAAAACTCTCAAATTTAGTCGCTAAATTGATGGCTCGTCACAATATCGATATCACGCTTACCAGCTTTGTCAGTAACGTGGTAAAAGTATTGCTTATTGTGATGGTTGTAGTGATAGCGCTTGGCAAAATAGGCATTAGTGTTACTCCCTTTGTAGCGGCTATAGGTGCTGCTTCTCTAGGTGCGGGTTTGGCCTTACAAGGAATGCTTTCAAACTATGGCGCTGGCCTTGCTATTATTGCCACGCGCCCTTTTGTGGTAGGCGATACCATTGAAGTAAAAGGGGTCAGCGGCCAAGTAAAAACAATAGAGCTGGGTTACACCATTTTAATTGATGAAGAAAAAGTAGAAATCACTATTCCTAACAAGCACATAGTGGGTGAAATTATTCACAACTCATTTAGCTACTCGTTAGTTAAAGGAGAAATAGACATAGCTTATACTGCATGCGCTGATACCGCTGTTAGCCTTATTGAAGAAGTGTTAAAGGCTCATGACCAGGTGGCTCAAAACCCCATTTCTCAAGTAGGCATAGAGCGCTTTGCCGATAGCGGCGTAACCATTAGTTATCGCTATTGGGTGCCTACAACCAAAATAATAGAAACCAAGCTTGCTATTAACGCAGGCGTTTATAAAGCTATTAATAGCGCTGAAATAGAAATACCCTTTCCGCAGCGGGTGGTTACTATTAAAGAACGCGACCTTTCTTAATAAAAAAACAAAGCCGCTTAATGCGGCTTTGTTGTTTTATAGCTTAAAGCAGTAATAAACTGCCTAACCCTAAAAAGGTCACAAACCCAACTATATCGGTAACCGTGGTTAATATTACCGAGCCAGAAAGCGCAGGGTCTATTTTCATTTTGTCTAAAATAGACGGTATAACAACCCCAGCTAACGACGCAGCAACTAAGTTAAGCAATATAGCAACGGTAATTGTAATGCTTAGCATTATGTCGCTAAACCAAACAAAGGTGAGCGCGCCAATCACTAATGCCCACACTAAGCCGTTCACCGCCCCCACCCGTAGCTCCTTTTTTAAAAGTGCATTGCGGTTAGAGTCGGTTACCTGGCCAAGCGCTAAACCGCGCACTATTACCGTTAAAGTTTGACTCCCGGCGATTCCGCCCATAGAGGCCACCACAGGCATAAGTACCGCCAGTGCCACAACCTGCTCTATTGTTGCGCCAAATAAGCCAATAAACCAAGATGCTAAAAACGCAGTGGCTAAATTTATACCCAGCCAAATTCCCCGGTTTTTAGCACTCTTTCTTACACTGGCAAACAGGTCTTCGTCTTCGCGTAAACCACCAGCTTTGGCCGCAGCTTCGTCGGCAATTTCTTGGCGTAGTTCGTATGCCGAGCTAATGGTTAAACGCCCGACTAGTTTATTATCGGTATTAACCACCGGCATGGCCATTTTTTCACTGTGAATAACCACTTCTGCGGCTTCGTATAAATCATCATCAGCATGCAATGATGAAAAATCATAGTTTGCCAGCGCCAATAGGTTATCGCCTTCATCGGCTTTTATTAAATCATTTACTGCAAGTTCACCTATTAGGCTGCCTTGGCGGCTAACTAAATACACAACTTCGCTGTATTGCGGCAAACCTTTGTGCAGTAATTTTTTAACGCCTGCAATTGTTGCTTTTTCAGTTATTTTTAGAAAGTCGAAACCAACCCAGTGACCTAATTGCTCAGGCGGATACTGCTGAGCAAGATCGTATTGTTTCGTTTGTGCTTCATCGAGTTGCTTTTTAGCATAATCAACAAAGCGCTCAGGAATAACCTCTTCGAGCTCAAGTAATTCTTCAACATTCACTTCATCTAATAGTGCGTATGCCTCGCTATCATCTAAGGTTTGTAGTAACCATAAGCAGCTGTCATCGCTCAGGGTGACGAATATTTCATGCTGCGTGTCTTTATCTAATAGCTGCCAAATTTCTAGACGCTGTTCTTTTGGGATGGCTTCAAAAAGTAGCGATAGGTGCTCAGTAGATAAATTAAGCTGTGCATCGGCTAAAAGCTGGCTTTTTTGCGTGTGTGTTTCGCATTGTAATAAATCGTTTATTAGCTGCGGTAGTTGGTCGACTGGATACTCAATCATCTTGAAACCTTAAATTTTAAAATGCACATTGCTTATAGTTTACTTGAACAATAAAAAATTGCAGAAAAAACCTAAACTTATTAAGACGCTTTAAGCTTTGATGGTTGAAACTGCGCTCATTATTTTTGCGCATTGTAGGGGTAAAAACACCAGCGATACTACTGTTTATTTTAAAAATTAAAATAAGAAATTATTGGCCTTATTTTTAACCAAAAAAAAGCCCATAACGCTAAGCTGTTATGGGCAAAGTCACACAATGAAAAAGGGGAATTAAAATCTATCGGTTAAGTTACGTATTAGGTCAGAGTCCACAAACTGCGTGACCATTGCAGCACCCCATGCATATGCACGTTGTATTGGGTAGCCTTTAAATATCCAGCGTTTACGAACATGGTTAAAACGCTGCAAATACTGCTGCTTAGCACGCGGCAAAGGTGTACTACTTAGCTTATCCCACGCTTTATATACGCCCGACATGTCAGAACCGCGCATAAAACGTTGCAACCAACGCGAAAAGCGCGAAAAGCTAATGGTTGACTGAAAATCAATGATATAAGGCTTGCCATCGCTACCACATAATATATTGCCCATATTACGTAAATCTAAATGCACTATGCCTAGGCGGTGCATTTTTGCAACTTGGCGTTCAAGCTCAATAAAAAATTCAACAGGCAACGTCTCACCCTGGTGTATTAAGCTTCTAAGCGGCGTGCCTTCTATGTAGTCATACGCCACCGCTATCGGCGATAAACGGCTAAACCGATTAGCAACTGCATCAAGCTGTGCTAAGCGGCTCAACCCTTTAAATTCTTGATTTATAGAAAGCTTGGCAAAGGTTTTACGAATAAACCACGGGCTTTGGCTAAAGTCTTTTACTATTAAGTCAAACGTATCATCTTTGTACCTGTATACAATTGCGTTCGCAAAACGCCCTTTATGAACAACACTAAAATACTGTTGCATAAATACATGCTCAGGAAACTGCTGCTGTAATTGTGATAACAACTTATTTTCAATCATAACAAACCTAACAAGATGATAACTTTAATTGCCTAGGCAACTATATTAGCAAAGTTGGATTTGCCGCACAATTAGTTCTAGTACTTAGCAGGCTAAGTTTTTATTGAAACAGTATCGCTAAAATGTTGATAATCTTTTTTAGAGATTTATGAAGGTGTATCTAGGTTGTTTATTGCTCGGTTTAGTAAGTCCATAACGCTGTGTTTTTCATTTTCAGAAAAGCCGCTAAGTGCTTTTTCGTACACTTGATTTACTAAGGGCATTATTTGCGGATAAAGCGCTTTGCCTTTATCACTTAAACTTAAAAGTGTAGAGCGCTTATCAAACTCACATTGTGTTTTTTCAATTAAGTCTTTTTCTTCTAAACGCTTTAACAAACGGCTCATCGCGCCTTTATCGTACACCATATGATCGCTCAGCCCAGCTAATGTGTTTACTGAGCCACGCGCTAATAGCACCACCACAATATATTGCGCAGAGGTTAAGTCCATACAATCGAGTTGGGCATCAATGTGTGTAGCAATTTTTGAACGTAAAAACGATATCAACCGGCCTAGGTCTTGCTCTGCTACGAGTGTTTCGGGGTCGGCGTTTTGTACTGAAGGCATACTTTGTTGCATATAAGGGTTACTCTGTTTATTCAAAATGCGTGTAATAGACTACACATAATTAATAAAATTCCCTAGGGTTAGCGTACTTTCAAAAATAAAAATTTGTTCTAGCTAGGGTCTGGAATGTTGGGCGTTAATACGCCTATGCCTTTGCAGCAACCTTAAAATATAAGCACAGCTTTACCAAATAAAAGTACCTTGCTAAAAATTCAACCTCAAAAAGTAAACAGCCTCTAAACCATTTTGTATTTAAAATAAAAAGCCGCAACATAAGTTGCGGCTAGTAGTGGTTTATGCAATGACGTTTTAAACCTTGAACTGCCCTATTAATTGTCCTAAGTTCTCGCCGCGCCCTGCTAAATGCTGGCTAACCTCAGAGGTGGCCTTACTTGCTTGGGTTAGTTCATTAACAATTTCTTGAATGGCAAACACATTACGGTTTATCTCTTCTGTCACTGAGCTTTGCTCTGTGGCAGCGGTTGCAATTTGCGTGCTCATGTCGTTAATGGTGGTAACCGACGTAGTCACAGCACCTAAACTTTGCGATATATCGCGCGATGACTCAACTGAGCGATTACAACTTGCTTGGCTCGCCTGCATGGCGTCTACCGCGGCGCCTACTAAGTTATGTAATTCACTTAGCATTTCACTAATTTCATGGGTACTAAGTTGTGTACGACTCGCTAAGCTCCTTACTTCATCAGCCACCACGGCAAAGCCCCTACCCTGCTCGCCAGCACGTGCGGCTTCTATGGCGGCGTTAAGTGCAAGCAAATTAGTTTGCTCGGCAATGCCACCTATTACACTAAGTACACTGTCTATTTTTTTAGATTGCTCACTTAAAGAGTTTACCTGATCAGCAGCTAGGTTAATTTCGCCCATAAGGTTGGAAACCTCACTTAGGGAAATATCTACGCACTCTTGCGCTTTTGCCACTTCTAGCGTTGCCGTATGAGTAGACTCAGCAACTTGCGTGGTATTTTTAGCCACTTCGTGAGAAGTAGCCGACATTTCGGTAATCGCTGTGGCAACTAGGTCTGTTTCGTGGTTATGATTGAGCAGTTTATTTTCAAACAGTTTTGTTTGCGAATTAATATCGCTTGAGGCGTTTTTTACATCATTAGTAACATCAGCCACATTACTTATAATGCTTTGCAGCTTGCTAACAAACACATTAAACGATTCGCCCAACTGCCCTATTTCATCGTGCGTATGTATAGCTAGGCGTTTTGTTAAGTCGCCTTCACCTTTAGCAATATCATCTAAGCTTTGGCCCATTATTTGGATAGGTTTAACCATAGCGTTAGACGCTAAAAGTGCGCCCACTACGCTAACCACAACCCAAAATAAGGCAATTAATAACAAGGTGGTTATTTTTTCGCGAGTATGCGATTGCATAGTTTGTTTATAATTTGCAAGCTCTGTTTGTATATCATCCATATAGGCACCCGTACCAATCATCCAATCGGTACCTGGTATCATTACGGCATACCCTATTTTCTCTACTAACCCGTTGGTATTTGGCTTTTGAAAATGGTAATTAAATGCCCCGCCACCTTTACGTGCTTGCTCTAATAATCCAACAATTATTTTTTTACCATTTGGGTCTGTCATCCCTATTTTATTTTGCCCTTCAATAGCACTTCCTAACAAGGCATGGAACACGCTAACGCCACGTGTGTCGTAAATAAAAAAGTAACCGTCGTCACCAAAAGTAAGCTCCCTAAGGATATTTTTAACACTTTGTGTTGATCCTTTATCTAACTGATGGCGTACCAACTTGCTTGCTATTTCCACTTCAGTGGCAAGTAACGTGTGTTTGTCTTTAATGAGTTTAGATTTAATTGTTTCAAAATTTTGTTGCTGGTTTTGCGATTCTAAATAGTACGAGCTGGCCATTAAGCTAATCAATAACAAGCTCAACGGTAAAATAGCCAGTAATAAAAGTTTATTTCTCAAGCTCAAATTACTCATTAACTCTCCGGTGTAAATGCGTAAAGCATTAAATTTAGTAACTTTAATAAATACTTATAGAACAGGTTTAATAAGGTTAAACCCACTATATGGATATAATATTAACGCCCACATATAGTTTTGATAGAAGTGAAGTGTTGCCAAGTTAATGGCGTTATTAGATATATTATAATTTTTATATAAATCTTTGAACATACAAATGATGCGCTACATTAGTCTAATGCTAACTATTTTTATCTATAAAATCAGTTTTAATAACCTAGGGTTTTATCAAAACAATTTGAAGAGCTTGAGTACGAAACTTTTATGCTGCAGTAGAACCGCCGTACCATTAATGGTAACTTACAAAAGTAAAGCTAACTTTAATTAAAAAGGACTTATCTTTAATGAAAAAAGGAATTACCACGCGCTTTAATATCTTTGCAACCATAGCTTTGTGGGCTATTAGCTTGTTGTATACGTTAATGACGTTTGATGTAGGGAATGCATATCAAAGGAATAGCCTTATTGATATTTATATACAAACATTCACAGTAAAAATGGTGCTACTGCTAGCAATGTGGATTATAAGCGCCTGTATTTTGTCGGCACTATTTAAAGAAGTTTGGAACCGTTTAATTTCAGACATCTTCAACCTTCGCTTAATTGGTTTGAACGAGTCTTATACCTTATGTGTTTTAATAACATGGCTGTTATTGAGTTAAATCTTTGCACTTAAATTTTAAGTAAAAGGTAAAAGGTAAAAGGTAAAAGGTAAAAGGTAAAAGGTAAAAGGTAAAAGGTAAAAGGTAAAAGGTAATCAATATTTAACAATGACCTGCTTAGTATTGGCAAAAAAAATTGCCAATACTTTTTATGCTAACGTGATTACTAACCATGAAACATATATTACTTACTCACCCAGCGCGCTTTAAAACCACGCGTATCAACATGTATAAATGCACCGCGATGCGATTTTGGCCCGTAAACACCTAAACCGCCAAGTAAGCCTTTAAATGATTCTCGCTTAGCGAGCGACTCCACTATGCTAGCCATAGCTTGTGCATCGCCAATAGAGTGCTTGCCATCGTTGTTTATATCATCCATACGGTAGTCGCCATCGTTATCTATAAATATATCGGCAGCGTCGCCAAACACATGGCGGCTAAGCTTTACGTTACCAATGGCTTTGTTGTAATAAGGGGTGCGGTAACCGCTCATTACCACCATATTTTTAACCGGTATGTTTTCTAAAATCAGCTCTTTGCGTATTTTTTCAAGTTTAAGTAACAACTTGTTTTGTAAAAATAAGTATTTAGGGTGCTTACTTCGTTGCTTACTCACAAATTCTTTAAGAGAAAAATGCGGTGATATTTTTATATTTTCGTTCTCTGGGGTCACCTTTACAAAACCATCGGGCACTATGTAATGCTTACTATCTTTAATTTGTGAGGGCGTTGGGTAATGGCCAATGTGGTAATATTTAAGCTTTCCACCTTGTACTTCATCTGCAGGTACTTTAACAAACACATTAATTGTCATACGTTGCTTTTTGTCGGGGGATTCAATAATTACCCGTGTTAAGCCAGGCTTTTTAGGCGCCTGCCACTGCCAGCGGTTTGTATCAGTTAAGGTGGCCTCGCTATGGTTATTAATAAATGAATAGGGTCGTTTTGATTGTGCGTAAAGCACTTCAAATTCAACTGCCTCATTAGGCATCACAAATACAGAAAACACCGAATACGGCATTACTATGTCGTTAATCTTTAGGCTAAACTCTGCATCTTCAAAATTTGCTTTATTTTGAATATCAACGCTTGGGTGTGCTTTTTTCACGGGCTCGGCGGCATAACTACCTACGCTTACGCAAAGCGCTAATATGCAGCCTAAAATACTCGGTATAAACGGCATAAATCCTCTCATAGTCTATTTTATCAATGCAGCAATGACTGACTGATCTTCGTTTTTAAGTAATGCTTTTGCGTCGTGTTGATAAATATCGTCTCTAAAATTAACGAGCATGTCTTCATCAACCCACGCCGTCCAATACACTAAATGAATAGGTAAGGGCTCATTTAAATAAAAAGTTTGAGTGGTATCGGTATCTCTGGCTTTATCCACTTGCTTAAGAGTGCGCTCTTCACCTTGGTGCTTAATTATTTCACGCGCCAATGAAAATGGCTCTTCAACCCTTATACAACCATGTGATAACGCACGCTGCGCTTGGTTAAAACGCTGCTTTGCTGGCGTATCGTGAACATAAATGGCTTCAGGATTTGGAAACAGATATTTCACTTCGCCAAGTGGGTTTTCATCCCCTGCCCGCTTAACTAAAAAGTGATCAAACTGATAGGGCTTAATAGACTGCCAATCAATATTACTGGGGTTAACTGTTTTAGAATCTAGGTAGCTGTTTTTTCTAACTTCGATATTATTTTTAGCAAGGTACTGAGGATCTTTTGCCACCTTTGGTGCTATTTCTTTGGTTGCAATAGAGGTTGGTATGCGCCACTCAGGGTTTACTACAAATTTTTCGATTTCGTCACTAAAGGCAGGTGTTTCCCAACTCGGCTTACCCACAATAACGTTATTTTGTAGTTTTACTTCGCCTGCTTTTACATAGCGCAATGTGTACTCAGGTATGTTTACATACACATACTGCGAATCACTTGAGCCTGCGAAGTTAGTTATGCGGTAAAAGTTAAGCTTTAATTTAGCCAATTTTTTCTTAGCGGGTACATCAAGCTTAGCTAAGGTGCGCTTGCCTACTCGCCCATCAACCTTTAAACCGTGGCGACGCTGAAACTGTTGCACAGCCTGCTCAATGGTTTTATCAAATGTGCACATTGCGGTGTCACATACATTGCTGGTTAAGTCACGCTCTTGATACAAACGCAGCGCCAACTGACTCACCGCCTTGCTGGTGCTGCCAAGTTCAAGCAACTCATTAGTGTATAAAGGGGTAAACCCGCCACTGTTAACTATTTCTGTGTACCAGTTAATTGCTTTTTCGGTGCGCGCTATTAACTGTGCTGCATTTTGATCAAAATAATAATCGCCATTTTGCAATTGTTGTTGCGAGTTGTAAGTGGTCAATGAAGAGCTGGCAAGTGCCACACTTTCAAGATCTGCACTGCCTAGCGCTTGCCCTGTTAGCATGGCGCTAACGCAGCCTGCAAGCGTAGCGTGTAACGTAATGTGTTTTACCTTTGTAGACAATGCCTTTGAAAATAACCCCTTCACTTTGTACCTCCTCGCTAAATATCATTGATAAATGCTTTTGTACTTACTGCTTAACAGTAATTTGAAGGTGCAATGCAGGTGCCAAAATAAAATAAAAACACAATACACTGAAATTTAATAACTTTTTAAACTTTTACATGGTAATTAAAAAACACTTCAACTACGCAATTATGTAATTTGGTTGCTGTAGTGTGTAAAGTTGCTATAGCAATTAGTCTTTTAAAAAGGCTAAAAAGCCACGCTCATAACGACTCAAGTATTTTGTTTTTCGCGGTAAAGAAAGCGACTCTCGCCACGCTGTTTGGGTTTGTTCATCCTCTTTACACAAGGCAATTAAATCCGGGTGAACATACGATTTACGGGCAATAGCGGGCGTGTTACCTAGCTGCTCAGACACACTCTCGAGCATACTCTTTAAACTAAGTGCGCCTTTTGCTTTTACAAGTTGCTTAAAGGCAATAACACTGGCTCGCCAGGTTCTAAAATGCTTAGCGCTAAAGTCCTCACCCATAATTTGTTGAATATACTGGTTAATTTCACTAGAGGTTACGTTTGTGCGCTCTCCATCGCTTATATATTGAAACAAATGCTGACCGGGTAAATCTTGTAGGTCTTTAATTACATGGCTAAGCACTCTATCGGTTATGTTTACCTCGCGCTCTTTGCCCGATTTAGCCCGATACCGTAGCTGTATATTTTTACCCGTAAGCTTAGCATGGCGATTGCGCAGGGTTGTGGCGCCAAAACTTTTGTTTTGCTTTACATTTCGCTCGTTACCTACCCGCAATGCACCTAAGTCCATAAGCCTAACTACCGCAGCTAATGTGCGCTCTACGCTGAGCTCATCCCCTTGTAAATCGTTTTCTAAACGGGCACGCAGTAATGGCAGCTTATTGCCAAACACCCCACAGGCTTGGTATTTTTTCGCCTCTTGTTGAGCTCTAAAATCTTCATGGTAGCGGTATTGCTTACGACCTTTACTATCTACCCCGGTTGCTAAAATATGGCCATTTTCTTCAGGGCAAAACCAAGCATTTTTGTAGGCGGGCGGAAACGCTAACGCATTTAAACGATCAATCACTTTTTGATCGGTGATTTGCTTTCCTATTGGGTCAAAGTACAGCCACGTTTTGTTTTTACGCTTACGGGTTATACCGGGTAAATTATCATCTACGTAGATTAGTTTCATTTATGCTCCTAGCAACTTAAACCACCATCAATAAATGTATCACTGTAAAATAACCTTAAACTGAACAACGTAATTGATATATAATCAAAAATTGAACAATAATATAAAAATCCGTTTAGTTTAATTACCTGCTTAAGTATATAAACTGCACCTTTTGGTACCGTTTAGCTATGCTCATTTTGGCCAAAATATACACGGATAATAATACCAACTCGCTTAATTAATTAGTCTATTTGAGCCCGGAAAAACATAGCTAACACTAGGTTTGGTCCCGCAAATGATTAAGTATTATTGCAAAACTGGTAACCCCCTTAAATAATGTGCTGTTTACAAGGAGCATACAATGGCATTTGATTATGGTTCTATTGATCTTGGGTTAAAAAACCCCTTTAAGTTGGAAGGTAAAGTAACCGCGCTAAGAGGTATTATTGAGTCGGTAGCAGGCGTAAGTTTACTTGTTATAGCTGCAAGCTCGGTGAAAGAAAGTACCACCGCAGGCTGGATTTTAATGCTATTTGGCATGTTTATTTTAGCGCTGGGTATTCGCTCTTTATCGTCAGGTATTTATGCCACCTTAAAATACTTTGTAGGCAGAAACCACCCTACATCGCTTGCGTATAATTTTAGTAAGTCTGAGAGCTCTACGGCGCAAGAAGAAAAAAAAGAAGTAGCCTATAACGCCCAATCACTCGAAGAAATGCTGGTTGGTCGTAAAAACAGTACCTTTAAAGAGCCTAACGGATTTTTATCTCGTTTGTTACACAGCTTAATTCCCAAACTGTTATTTTTACCTTACCCAATTCGAAATGTTGCGCAGCGATTATTTGGCTCATGGGTGAGCACGCTTGTTGCCTTAATTGCTTATGGGCTTGTAGCGTTTGTTTCGCTGTCGGGCTTTACTGGGGAAGCTGGCGAATTAGCCTTTCCGGTTTACAGTGCTATTTTAATGTTTTATGTGCTTTTTTCTTGGCGCTCAAGTAGCAAACCTATCTCTCGCAATGCTGAAAGAAACATTGAAGCGCTGGGAGGCGGTACATTAGCTAAAATTATTTCGTTGTCGTTTATTTTGCCTATTGTTATTGGCCTTTCTATGTCGTGGCTAATGCAAGAGCAACATATCAGCAAACAAGAAATAGACGCGTGGATGGCACAACTGCCAAACTTGCATGCTGGCATATACCTCATTGCCATTATTATATTAGCAACGTTAAGCTGCGCATTAGTATTTACAATGATCAAAGCACGCTTAAACGCAGTGACCCCTACCGCCGAAGTGTCAGAATTACGTGAAAACTGGCAAGAGTCTGTTCACCCTGATGAAGTATTTATAAACCTTGATAATCTTGTCATGGCAAATAGACGCTACAAAGAAGTGCCTAATAGAGTTTACCGCGAGCTAGACCCAAAACTGCAAGAGCAAATAGAGGGTAAAGGCGGTTTTAAAGGCGAAATGATTCAAGAGGTTCAGCCTAAACTACATGCTATGGAGCTAGGTAAAAACTTTACCCTAGCCAGATTAATTGCGCTAATCAGTGCTAATTTACTTTATATTGTGGCGTTAGCATTAACGGTGTGGTTAGCCTATTCATTAATAGATATTTATTACTACATAGATAGCGCTAATATTAATAATTTACAGCAAGCGTTTAATAATCAAAACGTTATACAGTTTAGTAGCTTACTAATGAGCAGTGTTCATATTTTAATAATAGCAGTGATTATTAAAGCCTTTGCTCGTTTATTGGCTAACTGTGCTCATTTATTTTTTGCCGAAATGCAGTTTGAATCATTACTTGTGTACTTTAAGTGCGAAGGTACATTTACCGAATCTAAAATTTCAACGGGGACAGGTATCCACGACAGCACCCGCTCAGAAAACACCTTAGTGCGCAGCAGTATCACGCCATGGGTCATTGTCTCTCGTGTTATTACGAGCACGTTTGCTGCCACCGGTATGAAAAACCTTGAGCATCCTCGCCATATAATGGAAATGCACAAAGATGAAGGTCAATTACAAGCCATTAAAAATGATGTAATTGCCTTTCTAAAAGACCGCGAATCGATTGCCTCAATTACCAGTGAGCGCGATTTAGGCAATGCATCGCAAATACATCAATTAAACCAACAAACCCGTGCAATACCTACTCAGCAAGCAATAACAAAAGAGGATGAAGAGGCCGCTGGTTACCTAAGGCAAGAAGAGAACTTAACACCAGAGCCTAAAGCTTAATAATCGCTTTGCTATATTTGTAAAAGCTAAACTGCGCCGCGGTTTGTAATCTAGGCAACTAGGTTACAAACCGTGCGCGCACTAAATACTTACCACTAAACCTTTTTTAAATACCAGCTTGTTAAAATTTATGGTGTTTATCTGCCTTATTATTAACGTATTTTTAATTGTCCTTCACTTTATTGAATCATTTATACCTATTTGACCGATTAATTCTAAATTTACGCATAAACCCCTTGCTTTATGCGTTAAAAACCAAATAATGAAGCAATTATAAACTGGGTAAGAATGAGGAAAATGAGCTATATACTAACCACCCAATGTGCCGACGATGTAGGCCTAATTGCCAAAATTACAGGGCTTTGCCACGCGCACAATTTAAATATTACACGTAATAACGAATTTGTAGATAAAGACGCCAAGCGCTTTTTTATGCGCACTGAACTAACCGGCGAGCCACAAAGTGACTTTTTATCGCAATTACGCGCTTTATTACCTGAGGGTGCACAACTTGCTCTACATAATGATACAAAAACTAAAGTGGTACTGCTTGCAACAAAAGAAGCACATTGCTTAGGGTCTGTATTACTTAAACAGTTTGAGCAAGCGTTAAATATTGAAGTATTAGCTGTGATTGCCAACTACCCAGATTTAGAGCCATTAGCAAAAGGCTTTGATGTGCCTTTTCATGTTGTTTCGCACATAGGCCTAAGTCGCGCCGAGCATGATGAAAAAGTAGGTGATTTAATTGCCTCTTATAACCCTGACATTATTGGCTTAGCAAAATACATGCGCATACTAAGTCCTGAGTTTGTGGGTCGCTTTGAGAACAAAATTATTAATATTCACCACTCGTTTTTACCGGCCTTTATTGGCGCTAAACCGTATCATCAAGCATTTGAGCGCGGCGTAAAAATTATTGGTGCTACGGCTCACTTTGTAAATAATGAGCTAGATGAAGGCCCTATTATTTTACAAGACGTCACCAGCGTAACGCACGCTAACACCGCTGAAATGATGGCTAAAATGGGTAAAGACGTAGAAAAAACCGTGTTTAGTAAAGCCTTACAGCTAGCTTCTGAACACAAACTATTTATTAACGGTAATAAAACCGTGGTATTTAGCTAATACCATTTCGCATAATTAAGTGATCTATTTTGAGGATGGATAAACGTGTTGATAGCAAGGCAAAAAATTCGCTATTTAGTTGCTCTAAATGAGAATTTTTTAACGCAGATAGCGACACGTTTAGCCCCTGAAAATGATTAAGTATTATTGCGGATTGGTATAAGACCCCTTTTTACATACTATAAAGCCAGCAATAGGGCTCTCCCCTTTTGCTGGCTTTTTTATGCCTAACAGCTTAATTAGAGTCAGATATTAGCTGTAGCTGTGTTTTATCCGACACCGTAATTAATTGTAAATTGGCATCCACCATTAAGGTGTGTAATAAATAGGTGACTCAGGCCCTACTGGCAAGCCTAAAGCAAACACCCATACGTAAAATAAAATGACCCAACCGATAAAAAACACAATACTGTATGGCAGCATGGTGGCCACTAACGTTCCTATACCCATGTCTTTTTTATACTTAACTGCCACCGCTAAAATTAAGCCAAAATAGCTCATCATTGGGGTGATTAAGTTAGTCACAGAGTCACCAATACGATACGCCGCTTGAATGGTTTCTGGCGCGTAACCAATAAGCATAAGCATAGGCACAAAAATAGGGGCCGTAATCGCCCACTGCGCCGATGACGAGCCTAAACTCAAGTTAACCATTGCACACATTAATATAAACAATACAAATACTTCTGGGCCAGTAAGGTTTAACGCTTGTAATAGTGCTGCACCATTAATTGCTAAAATAGTGCCTAAATTAGTCCATTTAAAAAAGGCCACAAACTGGGCTGCAAAAAATACTAATACTATATATAAACCCATTGAGCTCATGCTTTTGCTCATTGCGTTAATAATATCTTTATCGTTTTTCATGCTGCCAACAACACGCCCATAAACAAAGCCTGGCACACTAAAAGTTACAAATATAATTGCGACTATTCCTTTTAAAAAAGGTGAGCCTGCCACCTGGCCTGTTTCTGGGTGGCGTAAAATACCATCGGCAGGAATAATCGTCCAAGCAAATAACGACAGCACCACTAATAGAGCAACGCCCGCCCATTTTAGACCGGTTTTTTCTAACGCGGTAAGTGTATCAATATTGTTTTGTGACAAGTCGATACTGGCTTCATCGGGGTTATATTTACCTAAACGCGGCTCTACTATTTTTTCGGTTACGAGTGTACCCAGAGCGGCAATAAGTAATACTGATATCATCATGAAATACCAGTTAGCCTCGGCGCCAACCTCGTACGTTGGGTCAATCATTTGTGCTGCAGGCGTAGTTATACCTGCTAATAATGGGTCTATTGTGCCAAGTAGTAAATTAGCGCTATAGCCGCCAGAAACACCGGCAAATGCAGCCGCTAAGCCAGCTAAAGGGTGGCGCCCCAAACTATGAAATATCATGGCTGCAAGCGGAATTAACACCACATAGCCAAGCTCAGAAGCTGTGTTAGACATTATGGCCGCAAACACCACCATAAAGGTAACTAAACGCTTTGACGCGCCCATAACCATGCCACGCATAGCAGCAGAGAGTAACCCTGAATGCTCTGCAACACTTACCCCAAGTAGTGCCACTAATACAGTGCCTAAAGGCGCAAAACCGGTAAAGTTAGTAACCAGGCCAGCCATAATACGCTGTAGCCCCTCTGCACTGAGTAAACTAACAACTTCAATTACTCCATCAGGCGCACGCCCTGCTGCCCCAATCGGTCTTGGGTCAATTGCGCTTAGCCCAAACCAATCGGCAATACCACTTATTAGCACAATTGAAACCGCAAATATCGCAAATAAAGTAATGGGATGAGGAAGCATATTTCCTAAAAACTCAACGGTTGCTAAAAAGCGATTAAATAAGCCGTTATTGTCTTTAGGTTGATTATTAGGTGAGTGTGTGGAGTCTGTCATACTTGGCTCTATAAATTACAAAATTGCGCTAACCTAGCATTGTTTGCAAAAGAGATCATGTATAAAAGGTAAATAACGTGTAGGTTTTAAGTTTAAAAAGCGCTGCTTGAGTGTATTGGCTTTTGTGGATTGAAGTTTATTCAGTCTTGCCATATCACCCAGAGCAGCGCATATCTGGTATTTGTAAGCGATTATCACCTATTAACTGGCAATAAGCACATTAGCTAGGCACGGCTTTGCCTAAACGATAAACAAATTTTAGCGCTTTTAATATTTTAAGCTTGCTCTATTGGTTCTAGTTGTAATTTAGCGGCAATAAGAACGGCTTGGGTACGGTTATAAACGCCAAGTTTTCTAAAAATTGCGGTAATGTGTGCTTTGACTGTTGCCTCAGAAATATGTAGTTCGTACGCTATTTGCTTATTTAGTAACCCTTCATGAAGGTATTGCAATACACGATATTGCTGCGGCGTTAACGATGCAACCTGCGCGGCAATTTCTCTGTCTTCTCCTTCTATTTCGGCTACTTTATTCTTTAACTCTTTTGGAAGCCACGTATCGCCTTCTAGTATTTGGTTTATAGCATTAGCAATATCATCTGAAGATGATGACTTAGGAATAAAGCCCATTGCGCCATAACCCATTACCTTAGACACTATGTTTATGTCTTCACTTCCTGAGACAACCGCTATGGGTAAGCTTGGGTAGTCTTCGCGAATGCGGATCAGGCCATATAAATCGCCATTACCTGGCATGTGTAAATCTAGCAGTAATATATCAAGATCTTCTTGTTCGCTAAGTACTTGCAGTGTGCTGTCAAAATCTGATGATTCAAATACCTCTAAATCGTCAAACTTAGCACTTAATGCTCCTTTTAGTGCCTCGCGAAATAACGGATGATCATCCGCTATTAAAAACTGACTCATGGTTCGCTCCTAATAAATTCGGCTGCCAATAAGGTATAAAGTACTTACTGACAGCCGATATACTACGTTTAGAATCAACTTGTAATCAAGTTTTTAACGCGCATTTAACGATTTAATCGGTTTTCTATGAGCTCATCTACCACGGTTGGGTCTGCAAGTGTTGATGTGTCCCCTAGCTGTTGGTGTTCATTTGCGGCTATTTTACGTAAAATTCGACGCATAATCTTACCTGAACGCGTTTTTGGTAGGCCTGGCGACCATTGAATCATATCAGGGGAAGCTATTGGGCTTAGCTCTTTACGTACCCAATTACGGACTTGAGTTGTCAGCTCATCACTTACAGTAACGCCTTCATTTGGCGTAATGTAAACATAAATACCTTGGCCTTTAATATCATGCGGATAACCTACTACGGCGGCCTCTGCTACAGCTTCGTGAGCAACCAGCGCGCTTTCTATTTCAGCGGTGCCTAAGCGATGCCCTGATACATTAAGCACGTCATCAACACGCCCTGTGATCCAGTAATAGCCATCTTCATCACGACGACAGCCGTCACCTGTAAAGTAAACACCGGGGTAAGCACTAAAATAGGTTTGTTCAAAACGTTCGTGGTCGCCATAAACAGTACGCGCTTGTGAAGGCCAGCTATCTAATATCACTAAATTACCGTCAACGGCACCTTCTAGTGTATTACCCTCTGCATCAAATAGAGCCGGCGCAATACCAAAAAACGGATGCGTTGCTGAACCTGGCTTAGTTTGGGTGGCACCAGGCAGTGGGGTGATCATAATGCCGCCCGTTTCGGTTTGCCACCACGTATCTACGATTGGGCAATTAGCATTACCAATATTTTCGTAATACCACGTCCATGCTTCAGGGTTGATGGGTTCACCCACCGAGCCTAAAATGCGTAAACTTTGACGATTAGATGATGCGGTTGGCTCATCGCCTTTAGCCATTAACGCTCGAATAGCGGTTGGTGCAGTGTATAAAATGGTTACGCCGTGCTTATCAATCACCTCCCCCATGCGCCCTGCGGTTGGGTAGGTCGGCACGCCTTCAAATACCACTTGCGTACAGCCATTAACCAGTGGGCCATAAGCAATATAGCTGTGGCCGGTGATCCAACCTACATCGGCGCTACACCAATATACGTCGTCTTCTTGTAAATCAAATACGTATTCGTGGGTCATTGATGAGTAAACTAAGTAACCCCCTGTAGTATGCACAACCCCTTTTGGTTGGCCGGTAGAGCCCGAAGTATATAAAATAAAGAGTGGATCTTCTGCATTCATTGGCTCCGGTTCGCACTGCGCCGGTTGGTCGGCAACAAGCTCATGCCACCAAATATCGTGCTCGTTCCAATCAACTTCGCCACCGGTTAGCTGATGTACAATAACGTGTTCAATGCTTGTCACCGACTCTTGTGCTACGGCTTCATCAACATTCGCTTTTAAAGGAACACAATTACCAGCTCGGCGGCCTTCATCGGATGTGATCACCACTTTAGCGCCTGAATCTTTAATTCGATCTGCAATGGCAGAGGGAGAAAAACCACCAAATACAACCGAGTGAATAGCACCAATACGTGCACAGGCCTGCATGGCGTAAATGGCTTGCGGCGTCATCGGCATATAAATAGCAACTCGGTCACCTTTTTGTACGCCCAGTTTTTTTAAACCATTAGCAAAGCGCGCCACTTCATCATGTAATTGTTGGTAGGTAATATTTTCACTTTGGTTTGGGTTGTCTCCTTCCCAAATAAGCGCAACTTTATCGGCTTTGGTTTTTAAATGGCGGTCAATACAGTTATAAGAGGCATTTAAAACGCCATCTTCGTACCATTTTATATCGATATGGCCTTTATCAAATGAGGTGTTTTTTACTTTAGTATACGGAGTAAACCAATCTAAGCGCTGGCCATGTTCACGCCAAAACCCTTGTGCGTCATCAATCGACTGTTTGTAGAGTGTATTATATTTTTCGTTATCAACTAACGTCGTTTTTTCAATATGTGCAGGAACAGGATAGATACTTTGTGACATCTCAGTCTCCATTTTAATAACTTGCCATGATTAAAGGATTACTCAGCAGTACTTTATTAAGTATTAGACCTTAGTTGTACAACCCTTCTAATTAACATTTTGTGGTTTATAATCTCGCCGCTCATGACTTTTTTACATAGAAATACAGTATGTTAAATATAAGTAAGTGGCCATTGAATTACTCTTAAACCTTTGTCTTATAGACCAATAGGTAATTGAGTAAATTTTGCACATATTTAAAAGTGGTTTTCGGACATTAAAAAATAATGATGCAGCCATGCAAGTTAAACACTTATTTAACGAACTCATAGCGTGATGCAAGATAAATAAATTTTTATTCGTAAGTAATACCTGTAGCAAGTAATACATTTGAACGTTTAAAAAGCAACAAACAACAAGTAGCCTTTAAAGGACACCACAATGAAATTTACCCCATTAAAAACTCTTGCAGCGAGTGCTGTATTATGTGCTTTAACAAGCACAGCTTATGCGGCAACTGCAGCTAAAGTAGGTAACACCGAATTTACTTACGGCGGATACATTAAGCTAGATACAATGTGGAGTGATTACTCTGCAGGCGCTCCTGATGGCTCAAATGTAGGGCGTGATTTTTACGTACCAAGCACACTGCCAGTAGGCGATGACGATGATTCGGATGCCGTATTTGATATGCATGCACGTGAGTCACGTTTTAACTTTGGTACGTCAACGTTAATGGATAACGGTAAAACAGTTAAAACTAAAATTGAGTTAGACTTTTTAGCATCGGCCCCTGGCGGTAACGAGCGCGTATCAAACTCTTATGCACCACGTATTCGCCATGCATTTGTAACTTACGATGGCTGGTTATTTGGTCAAACATGGTCAAACTTTCAAAACGTGGGTGCACTTGCAGAAACACTTGATTTTGTAGGCCCTGCTGAAGGCACTGTTTTTGTTCGCCAAACGCAAATTAAGTACACAACCGGTGCTTGGTCGTTCTCACTAGAAAACCCAGAAAGCACAATTACCACACAAGGTGGCGCTCGTGTAGAAACAGATGATGCGTCACTTCCTGATTTTACTGCGCGCTACACACACAATGCCGATTGGGGTAACTTTGTAGTTGCAGCTCTTGCTCGCCAACTTACTTATAAAGTAGGCGATGTTGACGCTGATGAAACCTCGTTTGGTATTAGCGCTTCAGGCCGTGTAAATTTTGGCGAAGATTACCTTAAATTTATGCTTACTCAAGGTAAAGGCCTTGGTCGTTACGTGGGCTTAAATGTTGCCCATGGTGCAGTGCTTAATGGCGATGAGCTTGATGCAATAGACTCAACATCTGGTTTTGTTGCTTATCAACATAAATGGACAAGCCAGTGGCGCTCAACCTTTTTATATTCTTTCTTTAGTGCTGACAACAACACCGATCTATTAACAATATCAGGCGACCCTGTTGAATCAAGCCAAAGCTTTAGTGCAAACATTTTATACTCACCGGTTAAGCGTTTAACATTTGGTGCAGAGTTTAAACATGCCGAGCGCGAAACAGAAAGTGGTATTGACGGTGATTTAGAGCGCTTACAATTTTCTGTAAAATACAATTTTTAATTAAACATAGTGATCACAATAAAGCGGCTTAGGCCGCTTTTTTTAGCTATACAACTTGAACTCTGTTTAAAAGGTTTAATAGTACTGTGGTAGTAATGGTATTTAAGGGTGCTTTTTTGTCTGAGATTTTCAGTAAATTAAACACGGTTAGCACTTAAACAAGCTTAAATAGCAGCATTTGGAAGAGCTCAGATAAAAGTTTGTACAGAAATAGCACCCTCTTTGCGATTAAGGAGTATTACCTTAGCGCTAAACTAAGCGGCTATTTAGTTGCTAAAATCCACTAAATTCCCACAATTTCGGATAACTACTAATTATTTTGCACAAACAACAAACATGTTATTGAAAATCACTCTCATTTAGATTATGTTATGCACTTCTTTTTTGAACCTATTGGAAAAACACATGTCGTCCCAACAAATTTTGCGTTTATCTAAGCTAAGCCTTATTACTTCACTTGTTTTATCTGGTCATGCATTTGCACAAGAAACTACAACAAATACAGATGACTCATTAGAAAAAATAGCAGTATATGGCCAGCATCATAAAAACTACATCACAGAAGATGCGCAATCTGCTACAAAATTAGGCCTAACAATCAAAGAAACCCCACAAAGTATTTCTGTTGTTTCTCGCGCTTTAATGGATGATTTTTCACTAGATGATATTAACTCAGTGCTAGAGAGCACCCCCGGTGTAACTGTAGAACAAATAGAAACTGACCGTACTTATTTTAAAGCCCGTGGCTTTGAAATAACAAACTTTCAGGTTGATGGTTTAGGTATCCCTCAAAGCTCAGGCTCTATTCAGGGCACTTTAGATACGTCTATTTACGACCGTGTAGAAATTGTACGTGGTGCAAACGGCCTGATGACTGGCGCAGGTAACCCATCTGCAACCGTAAATATGGTATTAAAAAAACCAACTTACATAACTCAAGCGCATGCATCTGCATCGTATGGTTCATGGAACAACAAGCGTTTAGAAGTAGATGTTTCAACGCCAATTAACGACGACCACGCTGTGCGCGCCGTATTTACCAAGCAAAAAGCGGAGTCATACCTAGATCGTTACGAAACAGATAAAACAATTGCTTATCTTGCTTACGAAGGCAAGCTAACCGACGACACGACATTAAGCATCAACTATGTTAACCAACAAAAAGATGCCGATAGCCCACTTTGGGGCGCACTCCCTCTTTATTACACCGATGGCACAGCAACAAACTACGACGCCTCTACAAGTACGGCATCTGATTGGTCTTACTGGGATAACAGCGCAAAGCAAGTATATGTAACACTTGAGCAAAACCTATCGGCTACGTGGGTTGCAACAGCGCGTTACGCACACATAGAAAACGAGCAAGACTCGGAACTATTTTACGTATATGGCACACCAGATAGCGAAACTGGCCTTGGTTTAACCGGTTACGCAAGCCGTTACGACTACGAAGATAAGCACGATTTATTTGATTTATACGCCAGCGGTAAATTTGATTTATTTGGCCAAGAGCACGACCTGTCATTTGGTGTTAGCCAAGCAAAAATGGATTACAACGAACAGTCGCTTTACGATTACACCACGGGCAACGGCTTCCCAGCAATGCCTTCGCTTGATACATGGGATGGCGTAGTACCTGAAGCAACCCTTGCTGATGGCTTAAATGGCAGTGACATAGAAAACAAACAGCAATCAGCTTATATGTCTACTCGCATTAAATTAAGCGCTCCGCTAAGTGTGTTAGCAGGTGTACGTTACACTGATTGGGAAACATCCGGCACTGCTTATGGTGTAGAACAAACACGTAACGACAGCGAAGTTATCCCGTATGTGGGGGCTGTGTATGACTTTAATGAATCGCTTTCAGCCTACGCAAGTTACACAGAGACCTTTGTGCCACAAAAAGAGCTTGATATTAATGCTGAGCAATTGGCGCCAATTACAGGTAAAAGTAGCGAAATTGGTTTAAAAGCACAGCTTTTAGACGACCAAGTATTTGTAACCTTTGCTTACTTTGATGCAAAACAAGAAAACCTAGCTGTTGCATTACCTGATTCATTACCAAGCGATACTCGTTATTATGGTGCTGATGGTATCACCAGCGACGGTTTTGAAATTGAATTAAGTGGTAAAGTGACCGAGGATTTAAGTGCAAGCATCAGCTTTAGTAATTTAAGTATTGATGGTGATGATTTAGTTGAAGATTACACGCCAGAGAACCAGCTAAAACTGGCTGCAACTTACCAAGTACCATTTGTTGAAGGCTTAACTTTTGGTGCAAATTATCGTTGGCAAGACTCGGTTAGCCGCGTACAAGTTGAAGATGCAACCGGCGCTGCACTTGTAACCACGAACCAAGATGCTTACGGTATTCTTGATTTAATGGCTAACTACAAAATTACAGAAAACGTTGGGGTTACTTTTAACGTTAATAACACCACAGATGAAAAATACCTACACAGCTTATACTGGGCTCAAGGTTATTACGGTGCGCCACGTAACTACGCGCTATCTGTAAACTGGCAGCTATAAGTCGCTTTTTAAAGTACGGCTTTTAAATTTAAACGGCACTTTTTAGTGCCGTTTTTGCTTTAAGCCCCCTTAAGTTAAAGCGCTTATCCCCCTCCTTGCGCTATCTATTTTATGCAAAGTCCTAGCAATACCATGCTTTTATTACGCGCCTCAATTAAAAAGCGTACTTGTTAGCCAGCCTCGCTGTAAATATGGCTAAGTGCTATTTAAACTGCATCTATTAAAACCTGTAAGGTTATCGTTTTAACGTGCTTTAAACACAAAAAGGCGCTAACCATTGCTGGTTAGCGCCTTTTAAAGCTCGGGTCAAATCAAGCTTAGAGAACGTTTACACTTAAAGGTCAGGCTCAGCGCCTAATACGTCTTCGCCATCTTCTGGCTCAACCGTTGCTTTTAATAGCAACATATCACGTAACTTACCTTCAATTTCATCTGCAATTTCTACGTTTTCTTTCAAAAACTTAATAGAGTTTGATTTACCTTGGCCTACTTTATTGCCGTTGTAGCTGTACCAAGCACCTGCTTTTTCAACAATTTTGTGCTTAACACCTAAATCTATTAACTCACCTTGTTTAGAAATACCTTCACCATACATAATGATGAACTCAGCTTGTTTAAACGGTGGTGCAACTTTGTTTTTAACTACTTTAACGCGGGTTTCGTTACCGACTACCTCATCGCCTTCTTTAACAGAGCCGATACGACGAATATCAATACGCACTGATGCGTAAAACTTAAGTGCATTACCACCAGTTGTTGTTTCAGGGTTACCAAACATTACACCAATTTTCATACGAATTTGGTTAATGAAAATACATAGCGTATTTGAGCGTTTAATATTACCTGTAAGCTTACGTAGTGCTTGCGACATTAAACGTGCTTGTAAGCCCATGTGCGAGTCGCCCATGTCGCCTTCAATTTCAGCTTTTGGTGTAAGCGCTGCAACAGAATCGACAATAACAACATCTACAGCACTTGAACGTACTAACATGTCACAAATTTCTAGTGCTTGCTCACCGGTATCTGGCTGAGACACTAACAGCTCATCAATGTTAACACCTAACTTTTGTGCGTATACCGGATCAAGAGCATGCTCAGCATCAACAAAGGCACATGTTTTGCCTTCTTTTTGAGCCTGCGCGATAACTTGCAAAGTAAGCGTTGTTTTACCTGAAGACTCAGGGCCATACACTTCAACAATACGCCCCATAGGCAAACCGCCTATGCCTAAAGCAATATCAATCCCAAGTGAGCCTGTAGATACAGCATCAATATTTAGGGCTTTGTTATCGCCCAGTTTCATAATTGATCCTTTACCAAATTGACGCTCAATTTGTGATAGAGCAGCGTCCAGCGCTTTTTGTTTATTATCGTTCATTCTGTTCTCCAAATCCGGCTAATGCGAACAAGTATACTGTATGAAATCACAGTATCAAGTGAAATTTATAATTTTATCTTCTCGATAGTGCTTTTCAATGCAAATTCAATAGCTTGCATTCTAACTTGCGCTCTATCGCCGTTAAATATTTGTTTAAACGTAAATTGTTCATTGGCAATTTGTATGCAAAACCACACAAAGCCAACTGGTTTATCGGACGTAGCGCCACCTGGCCCAGCAATGCCCGAAATTGCCACGGCAACATCAGCTTTGGCAACGCTTGCGGCACCAAAAGCCATCTCTTTTACTGTTTGCTCACTCACCGCACCAAATTGCTCTAGCGTAGTATTGGCCACATTAAGCAGTTCATGCTTAGCTTCATTACTATAAGTAACAAATGCGCGGCCCAAATAACCTGAGCTACCTGGCGTATCTGTAAGCGCATAACTCACTCCGCCACCAGTACATGATTCAGCGGTAGTGATCCATAAGCGTTTATCCGTTAAAATAACGCCCAATTGCGCAGCAAGTGTTTTAATCTCTTGATGTAATTCCATATTCAGCCTTTGGGTAAATACATGTCGTTTGATCTTTATGCACCGCACACTATAAAACAACAAACCCCTATGATGCAGCAGTATCTAAAAATAAAATCAGAGCATCGCGATATTTTATTGTTTTATCGTATGGGGGATTTTTATGAACTCTTTTTTGACGACGCTAAACGCGCGGCCCAACTACTCGATATTTCGCAAACGCATCGCGGTAAAGCCGGCGGCGATCCTATCCCTATGGCGGGTGTCCCTTATCATGCAGTAGAAAACTATTTAGCTCGTTTAGTGCAAATGGGCGAATCGGTTGCTATATGTGAGCAAGTTGGCGATCCTGCAACCAGTAAAGGGCCAGTAGAGCGCAAAGTCGTACGCATCGTTACACCGGGTACTATTTCAGATGAAGCGCTATTGCAAGAACGCCAAGATAACTTACTCACTAGCGTATGGCAAAATAAAAAAGGGCTATACGGTATTGCCTACCTTGATATAAATTCAGGGCGTTTCAACGTAGTTGAAGTTAACACCGACGAAGCATTTACTTCAACCCTACAGCGCTTAGCACCCGCTGAGCTTTTATACTGTGAAAGCTTTGAAAACACACACTTAATTGAGCATATAAAAGGGGCACGGCGACGCCCTGAGTGGGAGTTTGACCTAGACACCGCGCAACACTTACTGTGCGAGCAGTTTGGCACCAAAGATTTAGTTGGTTTTGGTGTAGATAAAGCGCACGCTGCTTTGGTCGCTGCGGGTTGTTTAATGCAATACGTAAAAGATACACAACGTATTGCGCTACCCCACATTCGCGCTATTACGCTTGAGCATAACGAGCACGCAGTTATATTAGATGCGGCCACGCGCAAAAATTTAGAACTAACCGTTAATTTATCGGGCGGCTTTGAAAACACCTTAGCGCAGGTACTTGATAAAACCGCCACGGCCATGGGGTCGCGTTTACTTAAACGCCGCATTCATACACCTGTGCGTAATAAAAATGAGCTTAACTCACGTTTAAATGCCATTAGCGCTATTTTAGATGTGCAGTTATATGGCGAGTTACACGATTCATTAAAAGAAATTGGTGACATAGAACGCGTAATAGCACGACTTGCTTTATGCACCGCACGCCCGCGCGATTTGACCCGACTGCGCAGTGCCCTACAAGCACTCGCACCACTGCATGCTTTATTAAACGATGCTAATGATGAGCGTATCGCTAGCATTGTTCGCCATTCTCCAGAGCTGCCTGAACTACAAGCTTTACTTGAGCGTGCTGTTATTGATAACCCACCGGTACTAATTCGCGATGGGGGCGTTATTGCACCAGGCTACAACAGCGAACTCGATGAATGGCGAAACTTGAGTAAAGGCGCTACCGATATACTTGAGCAACTAGAGCTTAGAGAGCGCGAGCGCACCGGGATCAGCACATTAAAAATTGGCTATAACAAGGTGCATGGCTTTTTTATCGAGGTAAGTCGTGCAAATTCACACTTAGTACCTGCTGATTATATTCGCCGCCAAACGCTTAAAAATAATGAACGCTACATAATACCTGAACTAAAAGAGCACGAAGATAAAGTGCTTGGCAGCCAATCAAAAGCTCTTGCGCTTGAAAAACAATTATATGAAGAGCTATTTGAGTTTATAGCCCCGCATATTGAACAGCTTCAAATGATGGCTGGCGCATTAGCTGATTTAGATGTATTGAATAATTTAGCAGAGCGAGCACAAACGCTTAACTATGCTAAACCACAGCTATGCGATGATGACAATATAAGCATTAAACAAGGTCGTCACCCCGTGGTAGAGCAAGTAATGAAAGAACCTTTTATTGCCAACCCTGTGGAGCTAAATAGCCAGCGTAAAATGTTGATTATTACCGGTCCAAACATGGGTGGTAAATCAACCTATATGCGCCAAACAGCACTTATCGTATTGATGGCGCATATTGGCTGTTATGTCCCTGCTGATAGTGCAAAAATTGGTAATATTGACCGTATATTTACTCGCATTGGTGCAAGCGACGATTTAGCCTCTGGTCGCTCTACTTTCATGGTAGAAATGACAGAAACCGCCACAATATTAAATAATGCAACTGCGCAATCTTTGGTATTAATGGATGAAATTGGCAGAGGCACCAGTACCTACGATGGTTTGTCACTTGCTTATGCAACGGCTGATCATCTGGCACAAAAAATATCTGCTAAAACATTATTTGCTACGCACTACTTTGAATTAACGGAACTTGCTGAGCAAAAAACTGGGCTGGTGAATGTGCACTTAGATGCCATAGAGCACAACGACACCATTGCATTTATGCATACTGTGCTTGATGGTGCAGCAAGTAAAAGCTTTGGCTTACAGGTCGCAGCGCTTGCCGGCGTGCCTAAAGCCGTGATAGCCCAAGCAAAACAAAAGCTTAAACTGCTCGAAAACCACCAAAGTGTAACAGCGCCTAATGCTGAGCAGCAGGCGTTTTCATTTGCTAATGAGTTACCTGCGCCTGAGCCTTCAGAGGTTGAGGAGCAGCTCAGTGCCATTGACCCTGATAACCTATCGCCGCGTCAAGCACACGAACTTCTTTATAAATTAAAAGCACTACTTTAAATATAGGTAACTTGAGCGGTGGTTAAGAGGCTGATAACACTGTAAATAGTATTTCTTGGGGGTCGTAAGATATAAAAAAAGCTGAAGGTTTTATCCTTCAGCTTTTAAACACATAGACAGTATAAAAGGGAGTTACGAGAACTGGTCAAACAAACTTTCTGTGCTTAACCCTTCTTGTTGTAAAATATCTTTTAAACGACGTAATGCTTCTACCTGAATTTGTCTTACGCGCTCTCGGGTTAAACCAATTTCACGGCCAACATCTTCAAGTGTTGATGGCTCATAGCCAAGTAAACCAAAGCGACGCGCTAATACTTCACGTTGTTTAGGGTTTAACTCACCTAACCAATCAACAATATGTTTGTTAATATCGTTGTTTTGAACTTCGCCCTCAGGGCCTGCGCTTTTTTCATCGGCAATAATGTCTAACAGTGCGCTGTCGTTCTCACCGCCAATAGGCATATCAACTGAGGCAATTTTTTCGTTTAAGCGTAGCATTTTAGTTACGTCTTCTACGGGTCTACCTAGGCTTTCAGCAATTTCTTCAGCAGTTGGCTCATGGTCTAGCTTTTGTGTCAGCTCGCGTGCTGTACGCAAGTAAACATTTAATTCTTTAACTACATGTATTGGCAGGCGAATTGTGCGCGTTTGATTCATAATGGCGCGTTCAATTGTTTGGCGTATCCACCACGTTGCATAAGTCGAAAATCTAAAACCGCGCTCTGGGTCAAACTTTTCAACAGCGCGAATTAAACCTAGGTTACCTTCTTCAATTAAATCTAGAAGTGCTAATCCTCGGTTGTTATAACGGCGGGCAATTTTTACAACTAAACGTAGGTTACTTTCAATCATACGCTTGCGAGATGCTTCACATCCACGTAGCGATTTGCGGGCAAAAAAGACTTCTTCTTCAGCGCTAAGTAGGGGAGAAAAACCAATTTCTCCTAAATAAAGTTGGGTTGCATCAAGGTTTTTAGTTACTTCCTCTTTTGCAAATATCTCTTCTTCGTTATCAACCTCTTCAAGTAATGCTGCAGTTTCTTCTACTGCGGTGTCATCAAATTTTTCGTCGGTGGTGTTTTTGTCAATTTTTGCTGCGTTAGCCATAAGCCTTCTCCCGAGCAATTATCAATACCTAAAAATTAGGGAAGGTATTTAGCAGGATTGACAGCTTGCCCACGGTAGCGAATTTCAAAACGAAGCGCAGTGACCGAAGATTCTGACTTGCCCATTTCTGCTATTTTTTGTCCTGCCTTAACTTTCTGCTTTTCTCTAACAAGTAGTTTCGAGTTATGTGCATAAGCACTTAGGTAATCATCATTATGTTTCAAAATGATTAAATTACCATACCCTCGAAGCGCATTACCCGCATACACCACCGTTCCTTGTGCTGCGGCTAAAACTGAAGCCCCTGTACGGTTAGCAATCTGTAAACCCTTGTAACCGTTTTCCTTATTAGAAAAGCGTTTAGTCACTTTGCCCTTTGCAGGCCAAAACCACTTTACTTTACTGCTCGACGAAGGTTTAGCATTACTAACTATTTTATTGGCTTGTTTTTGAACATACTCTCGTTGTTTCGGCTGATCAAGATTTTTCTTTAATTTTTTGTTAGTTTTTTGTTTTATTTTAGTAGGTGTTATTTTTTGTTTAACGGGTGAATTGCTAGCAATCGCATGACTACTGGTGGCTACAAGCGAAATAACTTGCCCAGGATAAATAACATAAGGTGATGGAATTGAGTTGTTTTTTGCAAGTGTTCTAAAATCTTTGCCTGCACTAAAGGCAATGGAATATAAAGTATCACCCTTTTGTACTGTGTATTTATTTCCATTAATGTTAATGCCTTTTTGAAAATCATTAACATTAGTATTGAGGCTACTAACAGGAGCAGGAATATGGCGAGATGAACACCCCGAAAGCAAAACAGCAATAAATACAACTACATATAATACGTACTGACTATTCAAGGTGTTTTGCTCCGAAATTTAAAAAGTACTACTTTTGCTAGTTAGCGTAATAAAAAGTAAGCAACTGCTATTAATATAACTAAACCCCAGCCAAGTACTTCAACATATTGACGTAATTTTTGCTCCATTTTAACCCCGCCCCACTTCATTAAAGCAGAAACTAAAAAGAAACGCGCACCACGGCCAACGGCAGACGCTATTAAAAATGGTAAAAATGCCATTTGTAATACCCCTGCACCAATAGTAAATACCTTATAAGGGATAGGTGAAAAGCCCGCTAAAAACACCACCCACACGCCATACTCTTTAAACCATGTAAGCGCTGTTTCAAACTTTTCTTGCCAGTGCATCTGCTCAATAAAGGGCTGTACAACAGGCTCAAATAACCAGTAACCTAAAAAGTAACCTACAATCCCCCCAAGTACTGAAGCAACTGTTGCAAAGCTTGCAAAGCGCCACGCTTTACTTGGCTGAGCAAGCGACATAGGAGCAAGCATTACATCCGGTGGTACCGGAAAAAAAACGGACTCAGCAAAGCTCATGGCTGCTAAATAGCGCTCAGCAAAGCGGTGTTTTGCCCACACTAGGGCCATATCGTATAACTTAGTAAACAATTTCAACGTGAATTCCTATTCAATATCACCAGGGACGAGAGGGACAAACCGAACTGGTGCAATAACATGCTCTGTGAAGCTATCGCCTTGGCGAATAACCATGGTTAATTTTTGTTCTTGCTCTCCAATGGGGGCTAGGAGTACACCGCCATCAGCTAGTTGTGCAAGTAAGTCTTGAGGTACTTTCGATGCGGCCGCGGTAACTATAATACCATTAAACGGGGCCTGCGATTGCCAGCCTTGCCAGCCATCTGCGTGTTTCATGGTTACATTGTATAAATCAAGTTGATGTAAACGGCGTTTAGCCTGCCATTGCAGTGCTTTTATACGCTCGACCGAATACACCTTATTAAAACACTTGGCTAACACTGCGGTTTGATAACCAGAGCCTGTGCCTATTTCTAACACTTTGTCGCGTACACCAGCCAAATGAAGCAGCTCGGTCATACGCGCCACAATATAAGGCTGCGAAATAGTCTGCCCTTGCCCTATTGGCAACGCCGTGTTTTCGTACGCCTTGTGTTTTAGTACATCATCAATAAAGGCATGACGTGGTATATCTGCAATGGCTTTTAATACCTGTTTGTCTTCTACCCCTTCTTGCTCTAATAGCTTAGAAAGCGCAATAGCACTGCGCGAGTAATTAGCCAGCACGGTTTATCTCCATTTCAGCTAACCACTGCCCAACCGCTTCAATACTTTCTTTTGCTGTCATATCAACACTTAACGGTGTAACTGAAGCATAGCCATTATTAACAGCGTAAAAATCAGTGCCCTCACCGGCATCGCTTTCAATACCAAGCGAGCCATACCAAAAAATATCACGCCCCCATGGGTCCGTTTGTTTGGTCATGGTTTCGGCTTTATGTCGAGCGCCTAAACGCGTAACTTGCACCCCTTTTAGCTCACTTAGAGGAATATCGGGTACATTTACATTGATAATTTGATCTTTAGGCAGGGGGTGCGATGCCAGCCCTTTAATTATGTTAACGGTCACAGCTGCTGCGGTTTCAAAGTGCTCACCATGGTGCGAGCAAAGCGACACGGCAATAGCAGGCAAGCCTAAATGGCGCCCTTCGGTCGCCGCTGCCACAGTGCCTGAATACAATGTATCATCGCCCAAATTAGCGCCGTGGTTAATACCTGCTACGACTAAATCAGGCGTTTCATCAACTAACTGATTAACCCCTAAATGAACACAATCAGTAGGCGTGCCATTAACCGATATAAAGCCGTTTTCAAGCGTGGTAGAGCGCAGTGGATTTATTAACGTTAACGAGTTACTGGCACCACTACAGTTACGATCAGGGGCTACAAGGGTTACATCAGCAATTTGCGTAAGAGCCTGGTATAAAACAGCAATCCCTTTAGCATTTACACCGTCGTCGTTACTTAGCAGTATCTTCATTTTGACTGTCCTTTTCTTTTCGCTCATTAGGGCTTGCATCGGTGTAATGCACCAGCTCACGTAAAAGTGCGGTAGCAAAACACCCTTTAGGCAATCCAAAGCTTAATTTTAAAGTCGTTTCGTCTAGTGTTTCTATGGTTAAATCTTGCGGAATGAGGCGCAGCATACGGCGCTCATTTTTAAGGCCTAATTCGCCTAAGCCCTCACACCATGCTTGGTATGGTTTTAACCATATTTTTTCTTGATCAGTTAAGCCCTTTTCGCTTTTACCAACCATAGGGGCCGACATCATAATATCGCCAGAGGCTAAACGTGCTATGTTTTCATCGCTTATTGCATCTTCAAAAAATGCGTTACTACCGCTTAGCATAAATACTTCACGGTGCATGGTTTTAGCTAACCCATGCTCTTTAACACGTAAGCTCACTATTTGATTAAATACATGAGAACGGGCAGCGGAGATAATAATACCGCGCAGTTTTTTATCGCGAATGCGCTCGCCGGCAAACATTTTTTCGGCCATAACTAAATTATGCCCATCGCGGCCAAAGCGCTGCTCGCCAAAGTAGTTAGGCACCCCCGCACGCACGGCATTGATGCGGCATAAAATATCAAGCGGCTGGGTTACATTACGAAGCGTAATAGTGAATCGGTTTCCTTTGTGGCAACCGGTGCGTAATTTACGTTCGTGGCGCTGTTGCGAAACCACAAAAATGCTGTCGCTATTGAGTTCACTAAAATCAATGTGCTTTTTAATGGGGACTTTTACGCTAAACCATTGGCTACACACGCCGTGGCGGTCTTTCATGCCAGCATAGCTTACTTCGCGCGGTGACACTCCAGCCTTTTGTGCAATTAACTTGGCCACGTATTGCGTGTTTTCACCTTTTTTAACGACCTGTAAGCATACATGCTCACCACTGCCGGTAAATTCTATGCCGAGGTCTTCATCAACCATAAAATCTTCAGCAACGGTTTTAAAGTCTGCTTTTGAAAGCGGTGCACCGTATAGATAATTTAAATCGCTCATGCGCTTGCTGTACTCTCAGGCGCTTTGCTCATAATAACCACCGCATGGCTAGAAATACCTTCTTTACGCCCTTCAAAGCCGAGCTTTTCGGTGGTGGTCGCTTTAACATTGATTTGTGAAAGCTCGCAATTTAAATCGCTGGCTAAATTAGAGCGCATAGCTTGGATGTGTGGCAACATTTTAGGAGCCTGCGCCACAATAGTGACATCGCCATTGCCCAGTACATAACCTTGCTCTCTGGCAAGGCCTACAACATGGCGAAGTAAAATACGGCTATCTATATTTTCATACTCGCTCGCCGTATCCGGAAAATGCTTACCAATATCGCCCATTGCCAACGCGCCTAAAATAGCATCGCATAATGCATGAATAGCAACATCGCCATCTGAGTGTGCTAAAAAGCCCTGCGGGTAATCTATTTTTTCGCCGCAAATTGTTATTGGGCCTTCGCCACCAAATTTGTGTACGTCAAAACCATGGCCAATTCGAATCATAATGCTTGCTCGTTTTGTTGTTTGTTTAATAAAAACCCCGCTAGGTCTAAATCCTCCGGCGTGGTTATTTTAATATTGTCGCTGCGCCCTGCAATTAGCTTAACGGGTTTATTTGCCCACTCAATGGCACTGGCTTCATCGGTAATAGTTACGCCTTCACAAAGCGCACGTTGCAACGCACTTTTAAGCTCGTCATATTTAAAAAGTTGCGGCGTAAGCGCTTGCCATAAATCATCACGAGGCACGGTTTGCTCGCTATGCGTGTTACCACGCTTTATGGTGTCTTTTACTTTGCTTGCTAAAATACCGCCTTCGTCGTCGGCTATACAATGCGCTATTAAGGTTTCAATATCGTTAATAGTGACTAAGGGGCGGGCTGCGTCGTGCACCAGCACCCATTCAGGAGGGTTATTTTCTAAAAATAATAGGCTATTAAGCACTGAGTCTGCTCGCTCTTGCCCGCCGTTCGCGCGTAAAATTCGCGAGTCTATGTGCGCAAGCGAGTCAAAATAAGGGTCGGTTTGACTAACGGCTACAACTATTTGGCTTAAGCTTTGTAATTGCGAAAGCTTACAGAGCGTGTGCTCTAAAATAGTTTTTCCTGCCAATTTAATATACTGCTTAGGTGCACTGTGCTGCATTCTGCTGCCTACGCCGGCAGCGGGTACAATGGCAGCTATTGAATTATTATTTTTCATGTTGTTTGCCCGGTAAAACACGTATAAATGTTTCATCCGGTTTAATCATTCCTAATTCGTTACGAGCGCGCTCTTCTATGCCTTCTTGACCAAGCTTTAAATCTTCTATGTCGGCGGTAAGTACTTTATTGCGCTTAATTAGTTTTTCGTTAGTTTGTTGATGAGAAGCCACGGCTGCTTTTAAACGCGTATAGTCTTGCACCCCGTTATGGCCAAACCAAAGTCGGTATTGTATAAACAGTGCTAAGCACAACAGGCCAAGCTGAAAAAACCGCATTTAACACTCCCTATTCGTTTTTAAATAAAATTAGGCTCGTGGGCGTTTTATATTACGCCAATTAATATTACCCGCTAATAGCATTTCTCTAAGTGAAAGCAACCTAGGTGCGCAGCGTTTTGAAAATTGCCACTGATGCCCGCAACACGCCGCTGTTAAACTCATTTTACTGGGTTTTACCAACTGCGTATTTGCTTGCTCTAAGCCCTTGCCAAAAAAATCAAACCAGCCTAGTTCATTACAGTGCAGTTTATTGTCGCTTACTTGATCTATGCTGTCTATTCTTAGCCTCACTTGGTCATGGCTATTTATTAACACCGGCACTATTAGCCCCACTTGGGCATATTTTTTATAAAAAAGTTCATTTGCCTGAGCGTTAACCTCTGGCGGTGTTGGCTTTTGTTTTTCAAGCCAAGAGCCATTTTGTGAGTCGAGCGTAAACGGCGAACTCCCATTGGCAACCAAAGTGGCCGCCCGTTCTATATAATACGGTAAGCTTTTTAATTGGCGGCGTAGTTTATCGGCATTAGGCTCAGCAACTAAGCGCTGTACCTCTCGCTGATAAAACGCATTGCACAATTGTGCATACAGCACTTTTTGCGCATCACTTTGCCATATTTCTTGCTGCTGAGCTGCAAGTGGCTGACTCTTCGCTACCAATAGTTATACTCAAAAAACAATTAGGTAGCTGTTTTATAGCACAATAGCGGTTATTTTTTAAGCGTACTAGGCAATTTAAGCGCTTGGCTTTTCACCTAATTTAGCAATGCCGCTTTCTAAAAATTGCACCACGGTATTACGCTTTTTACCAATTAATAAACTGCCATCAGCTAAAAACATAAAGTTTTGCCAATTACGTTTAAATACATCAAAGGTGGTTTCTATAACGTTATCGCGTGCCATACAAAAATAAACAGTGGTATTAGCCTGCCAATCTAAATGATCCAAAATAGCTTGCGGTAAGCTTTCGTCGCCATTTTCCCACGCATCTTCCCAATTTACTTCATCGCTAAAGCTTTCTTCTTTACCGCACCAATCAGTTTTATCAAAAAAATCGGGGTGGTCGAACTCGCGGCTCACCATAGTGCTCCAAAGCACCGCAGCACGTTCGCTGGTCATTGGCTTAATACGCGCAGCGTCTTCTTCAGATACAGGGAGGTCTTTATGACGAAAAACCCAGGCTTTTTTGTGATCATCGAGCGAAATATAATTCATAGTGTTGGTGTATTCTTTGGCATAATAAAAAGCAAACGCAATTATACAAGAGATCAAAACATGACTACAGCAATAAAACCGCTTTCCCTCAAACCAGGCATATATCAACACTACAAAGGCCCACAATACAAAGTATTTTACGTAGCAACACACAGTGAAACCGACGAGCAACTTGTTATATACCAAGCCCTGTATGGCGAGTACGGCATGTGGGCACGTCCACTAAGTATGTTTTTAGAAACCGTTGAAAAAGATGGACACACTATTCCACGCTTTGCCTACCTTGGAGCTGCAGATTAACTATGGCATTATAATCACATACAACACTGATCAGACCAGGCAAGGGGAACCCGTGCAATTTAATTCTACCGACAACTACATCGCTAGCAGCTCGCTTAAACAGGCTGTAAATGCCGCTATTATGCTTGAAAAACCCTTATTAATTAAAGGTGAGCCAGGTACAGGTAAAACCATGCTTGCGGAAGAGCTTGCTAAAAGCTTAGATACCGAGCTTATTCAGTGGCACATTAAATCAACCACCAAAGCACAACAGGGCTTGTACGAATACGACGCGGTATCGCGCCTACGCGACAGCCAATTAGGCGATGAGCGCGTACATAACATTGGCAACTACATTGTTAAAGGTAAACTGTGGCAAGCGTTTAACTACGCTGAACTTAACGGCAAACGGCCAGTGCTTTTAATCGACGAAATAGACAAAGCCGACATCGAGTTCCCGAACGACTTACTACTAGAGCTTGATAAAATGGAGTTTCATGTTTACGAAACTAACGAGCGCATTGTAGCGAAAGAACGCCCTATTGTGATCATCACGTCAAACAACGAAAAAGAACTACCAGATGCCTTTTTACGCCGCTGCTTTTTTCACTATATTGATTTTCCAAGCAGCGAAGAAATGCAGCAAATCGTTGATGTGCACTACCCTAACGTTAAACAAGATTTAGTTCGCCAAGCACTCGAAGTATTTTTTAACTTACGTGAAGCCAACGGTCTTAAAAAGAAACCTTCCACCAGCGAATTACTGGATTGGTTAAAGCTTTTAATGGCCGAAGATATAGACGCTAAAACGCTGCACGATAAAGCCCAAAAAGGCGGCTTAATGCCGATGTTTGGCGCACTGCTTAAAAACGAGCAAGACATAAGCCTCATCGAAAAACTTGCGTTTATGAGTCGTCGCTAACATGTTAGTACAGTTTTTCTTCAAGCTGCGCAAATACCGCTTACCGGTAAGCCTGCGCGAGCTACTCGATTTAATAAACGCCTTAAAAAAAGGCGTTATATTTGCCGATGTAGATGGCTTTTACCATTTAGCGCGCACCATAATGGTAAAAGACGAAACCCATTTTGACAGGTTCGACAAAGCGTTCAGCGACTACTTTAGCGGTATTGCCGACCTTGATTTGCTTGAAAGTTTAAAGCAACAGCACAACTTACCTAAAGACTGGTTGCGTAAAGAGTTTGAAAAACACCTAAGCGATGAAGAAAAAGCCCAGCTAAAAGCCATGGGCGGGCTCGACGAGCTAATGAAAACCCTAAAAGAGCGTTTAGAAGAACAACAAAAACGCCACGCAGGCGGCAATAAATGGGTGGGCACTGGTGGTACATCACCTTTTGGTGCATATGGGTATAACCCAGAAGGCGTCCGTATAGGGCAAGAGGGTAACCGTAATCGCCAAGCGGTAAAAGTGTGGGATAAGCGCGAATACCGTAATTTAGATTCAGATCGTGAAATAGGCTCACGCACCATAAAACTCGCCCTTAAAAAATTACGTAAATTTGCCCGCACAGGCGCAAGTGACACCCTTGATTTAAACGAGACCATTCGCGCTACCGCCAAACAAGGCGGCATGCTGGATGTAAAAATGGCACCTGAGCGCCACAATGCCGTTAAAGTATTAATGCTGTTTGATATTGGCGGCTCAATGGATGACTACATTCATACTTGCGAAGAGCTATTTAGCGCAGCCCACAGCGAGTTTAAACATTTAGAGTTTTACTACTTTCATAACTGTTTGTACGAACACGTGTGGCAAGACAATGCGCGTCGCCACTCAAACATCATCGACACCATGACGCTGATTAATAAATTTACCAGCGACTACAAGGTCATATTTGTAGGTGATGCTACTATGGGCCCATACGAAATAGCCTACCCTGGCGGCTCGGTAGAACATTACAACGAAGAGCCCGGCAGTGCATGGTTACAACGAATTACCAATCACTTTGATAAAGTCGCCTGGCTCAACCCACAACCTGTTGAACACTGGCCGTACTATCAATCAATTGATTTTATTAAGCAGCTGATGGATAACAGAATGTACCCGCTGAGTTTAGATGGAATAAGTAAGGCAATAAAAGAGCTGAGTTAGAATGTTAATTTACGAAGGCTCAAAACTAATAGCTAATCCTCCAGGCGTGAACCTATAACGTTGTTGGGTGGCGCCTTTGGCTTAACCAACCTACCTTTGACGTAGGTCGGATAAGTGGCGAAGCCACGCCATCCGACGATAATGATGAATTAACTAGAAACAACCCGACTTACTGCGCTAAATATGAGCTGTTGAAATTTCAAGCAAGGAAAGGCTAAATAATGATACCTACCCTTATCCTATAAATTATTATTTGCACTCTTCTATATAAGGTTATAATATAAACATATAACCAAAAGGAATATGGTTATAACAAAAAAGCCTAAGCGATTATAAATCAACTTAGGCTTTCTTTAGGTATTGACCATTTGTAAATTGCTAATGCCATACCCTTTTGCGTGAGAACTAAAGGTTAGCATTAGCACGGTAAAATGGTCAATTAATTTAAACCATTTGACCGAGAGGTGCATCATGCAAATCACGATTAAAATTAGTGAGAAGTTTTTAGCTGATTTAGTAAGGTTAGTTACTTCAGTTTCTCCAATCTTGTTAATCATCAATAACTTTATGTGACAATTAATTAACTGATAAAAAGAAAGGATTCTTTTTATACTTCTACATTATACCTTGTAGCTCAACTGCGCTTTATTCATTTTAAAACATAATAAAAATCGTATTACAGAGTCAAAGCCCTACAATTCAGCTATATGATTCAATGTTTCAGGATGTCGCTGCACAAGCTTTAACAAGGTAATTGCTTGCCCATTCGGTGCACTACGCCCTTGCTCCCAGTTTTCGAGTGTTCTTGCTGATGTATGTAGAATGTTTGCAAATACACCGCGCGACATATTAAATGTTTCTCGAATATTTACTATTTCATCGGGTGAAATAGCAAGATCGTTAATATCATTTACCGCATGAGTACGTAACGTAAGCTTTCCTTGTGAATGCGCTTTAGCATCATCAAGTGCTGTCGTTAATTCTGAAAATAAATCACGTTTGCTCATTGCGCCATACCTCTAAGAATTCTTTTAATTGCTTTTTCTGATCTGCTGTTAAATCGGTTACTTCGTTTTTACTGTAAATAGTGAGTAGATAAAAACGTCTTTTGTCGTCCAAGTAATAATATATAACTCTTGAACCGCCACGCTTACCTTTTCCTTTGCTCGCAACTCGAACTTTACGTAAGCCGCCTGTTCCTTGAATCACATCGCCCTGTTTTGGGTTAACCATGAGGTCTGCTTGAAATAAACGATATTCGTCATCACTCAAGTACAGCTCTCGGTACTTTTCAAATATGCTTGATTCAACAAATAGGCTTTTCATACATAGAAGTATACGCAGATAGCGTACAAATTCAATTAAAGATTTTAAATGGGCGGCAGCTGGTATCTTTTGCTTTAGCTAAAGCACTTTACTCATAAACAAGCTATACGGATCTTGCTCATAATTCCCAAATGGCTCGCACTCTTTAAAACCAAATTGAGTGTAAAGCTTTTGCGCAGGTAAAAATGCTTTTGCTGTTCCAGTTTCTAGGCTTAACTTTTTATACCCTTGCAGTGTTGCTTGCTCAATAATATGGGTGAGTAACTTAGCGGCTATGCCTTGGCGTAAATAGTTGCTTGAGGTGCGCATGGATTTAATTTCGCCATGCGTGGCATTGAGCGCTTTTAATGCGCCAACACCCGCTAAATTATTATCAATCCATAAGCTATAAAAAGTTATATTGGGCTGAGTGAGTTTAGTTACATCAAGTGCATGTACGCTTTCAACAGGTGAGTGTTTTAGCATATCGTTATGATGCGCTTGTAGAAACTTTATAATGTGTGGGTTTGAAAGCGCGTCTGTTCTAATATCCATTTACACCCCATTTAACCCTTGAACTTAATGCTTTAGGGCTTTAATTAAAGCCCTAAAATAAACAGCTATTTTTAGGCTGCTAATTTCCAAACCACAAACGCAACAGCAAAACCAACTAAGTACACTAAGCCTAACCACGTTAAGCTGCGCAATAGTACGCTGTGTTTAATGGCGGGCTCTGAGCGCACTAGGCTAAAGTTAAGCCATGCAAAAACGGGGGTAGTGACAAAAGCAAGTGTCATGGCAAAGGTAAGCATTGGCCCCAGGGCCGATTTAAAAAATAAAATAACGGCCATACCGGCAAAGGCCTGCAGTACTAACCAAATATTTAAACTGTGTTTAGATTGCTTAAAACCAAGTAATTTATGTGACTCGTTAAGTGTACGGGCGTAGCCATCAAGCACGGTGAGTGTAGTGCCAAACATACATAAAAAAGCAATGGCTGATACAAGCGGCCTTGCCCACTCGCCAATAGTCAGTGCATACATATCAATAAGCTGTTTAGCAAAGGCAACACCGCCAAGCTCAATACTGCTGCTTTGCCCGTATTGCACCAGCACACCTAAGCTAAAAAATACCAATGCTAAACAGGCTGTTAGCCAATAGCCTACGTTAAAATCGAATAAGCCTTGGCTTTTAGTAACCGTTTGCTGAGTTTGTTTTTCTTTAAGCCAAAGCGAACTAAGGGCTGATATTTCTATGGGTGCCGGCATCCAGCCCATTAACGCGACCATAAAGCTCAGCATAGCCAGCTCGTAAGGTGATGGGCCAATATAGTCAGCTGGTGCCATTGGGCCGTTACTAAACGCGATAACCAGCGCAATAACAGTAGCAAGCGTTAATAGTCCCATAATGCCTTTAGCAACGCTGTCGAGCGCTTTAAAGTGCCCAAGTAATAAAATAGCTAAACACACACCGAGCAATATCCAACACAGTAGCGTGACTTCTATCACTATTGGCAGTGCATAATGAAGCAAGCTTGCAGTCAGTAATAGCACCCCTGCGGTATTAACTATGGCGGCAAGTATATTTAAGCCAATAAAACTATAAAAATAGACAGGGCCTTTATTTTTATAGCCTTCTACTAAACTGTTTTTGGTTGCTAGGGTGTATTCCATACCAAAGCGAAAAAACGGGTACTTTAATACGTTAACAACGAGAATTAGCCAAAACAGTTGCCAGCCAAATAGCGCGCCAGCTTGAGTAGATGCAACTAAGTGAGAGCCGCCAATTGCTGCGGTTGCCATTAAGATACCAGGGCCTAGTGCGCCCAATCGAGATTTCCAAGAAGTGTGTGTTTGCTGCATTAATTTCTCAAATTATGTGTGTTATTCGCTCTGGTTATTAATTTTCATAATTAATAACACCGAAGGCTGCATAACTTACCTAAATTAAAGGCAATAAAAAAGAGCCGTAAGGCTCTTTTTTATAGTACTTTGGGACTAAATCTTATTTTAGTTCCATCTCTTGGATGATTTCGTGCGCTATTTCTGGCGTTGTGCTTACAGGCTTTTCGTGTAAATTTGCTTTTATTTGCCCTTTTCGATGTTTTAGTGCTGCATCGAGTTTTTTAGCTGCGCTTGCAATCGCCGGGTACATAACTTCGTTTTCCCCTTTTACCGATATACGCGCACCTTCGTAATTTGTGCTAATTTCTGCTTGGATTTTGTGATGCTCTTTAGACAATATAATGTCGAGTGCGATAAGTGATGGAAAGTGGCTCTCGATTTTTGAAAACTTTTCGTTGATATGCTCTCTAATAGAGTTAGTAACGTCTACATGGTGACCAGAAAGATTAATTTTCATAGGGTATCCTTTTATTTGTTACCTCATAAATAGTATTGGGGGCTATTTAGATTAACACAAGGAAAAAGCACTGATTTTTGAAATTAATTTGTTACTTAAACTGATTTAAATTATAAGTTGTGCAAAGTTTATGCAAAGCCCATAAAGTATGGGCTTTCAGACGTCTAGCCTTTAGCGTTTAGTCTGTGTACGAACAACAATAGTCAGCAAAATCACTCACTTTTACTTTAAAGCTAACATTGGCATCAACGTTAAATGATTCGCCCGCGATAAATGTTTTCCACTGCGTTTCGCCCGGTAATAAAATGTCCCACTGGCCGCCTAACAGCTCCATGAGTTCTTTTTTACTGGTATCAAATACAAATTCGCCTGGTTGCATAAAACCTAGCGTTTTGGTTGTGCCATCGTTAAATACCACGGTACGACTTGATACTTTACCGTCAAAATACACGTTCGCTTTTTTAATTACGCTTACATTTTCAAACTGAGACATCCTCACTCCTGTTGTATTATTTTATTTAATCGGCCACCACCTTGCCTGATAGGTCATAGCCTTGCAAGAAAAGCGCTGTGAAAATTACTCATCTGAAATTAAAACTCAAAAGGCTTTAAGTCAAAAAAGTACTACGTATTACAAGCAGTGTGATGCAGTATCTTAAGGCTACTACACCGCTTTATAACTCAGTCAGCAAACAAAAAAGCCCGCCCTGTTTTACACAGGGCGGGCTTTTAAATATTAAAGCTAACTATTAAAACAGTTCGTTTGCTTTATTTACAATGTTCTCTACTGTAAAGCCAAAGTGCTCAAACAGCTCACCAGCAGGTGCCGACTCACCAAAGGTAGTCATACCTACTACTGCGCCATTTAGGCCCACGTACTTGTACCAGTAATCAGCAATACCAGCTTCTACTGCTACGCGGCGTGTAACGGCTGCCGGTAGTACGCTTTCTTTGTACTGTGCGCTTTGCTCTTCAAATACATCAGTACATGGCATAGATACAACACGTACCTTTTTACCTTGGCTGCGTAGCTCTGTTGCAGAGTCTTGTGCTAGTTGCACCTCAGAACCTGTAGCAATAATAATTAGCTCTGGCTCGCCGTCACAGCTAAGGATGTAACCGCCCTTTTTAACATCTACTAATTGCTGTGCGTCACGCGCTTGTTGCTCAAGACCTTGGCGAGTAAAGATAAGTGATGTAGGACCATCTTTACGCTCAATAGCTTGTTGCCATGCAATTGCCGACTCAACTTGGTCACACGGGCGCCAGTTGTATAAGTTTGGCGTTAAACGCATGCTAGCAATTTGCTCTACCGGTTGGTGAGTTGGACCGTCTTCACCTAGGCCGATTGAATCGTGAGTGTATACAAAAATGCTTGGTTGCTTCATTAGCGCAGCCATACGTACCGCATTTTTTGCGTATTCAACAAACATTAAGAACGTTGCACCGTAAGGAATAAAGCCTTTATGAAGGGCAATACCATTCATAATTGCCGACATACCAAACTCACGTACACCGTAGTAAACGTAGTTACCGCTTGCATCGTCTGCAGTTAGCCCTTTAGAGCCATCCCAAATTGTTAAGTTTGATCCAGCTAAATCGGCTGAGCCACCCATGAATTCTGGTAATAACGGGCCAAATGCATTTAATGCATTTTGTGACGCTTTACGAGATGCAGGATTTGCAGGGTTTGCTTGTAGTTGCTCTATGTACGCTTGAGATTTTTCAGCCCAATCGCCTGGGAGTTCGTTATTAATACGGCGCTTATATTCAGCTGCAAGCTCTGGGTATGCCTTTGCGTATGCTGCAAATTTTTCGTCCCAGCTAGATTCAAGCTGTTGACCTTTTTCTTTGCTATCCCACTGTGCGTAAATATCATCAGGGATTTCAAATGCACCGCCAGACCAGCCTAAAAATTCGCGAGACGCTGTAATTTCGTCATCACCTAATGGCGCGCCGTGACAATCGTGGCTACCAGATTTGTTAGGTGAACCGTAACCAATCACTGTTTTACAACAAATTAGTGATGGTTTGTCGGTAACACTTTGAGCCTCTGCTATTGCAGCACTAACAGCATCGCTGTCGTGGCCATCAACGTCACTTATTACATGCCAGCCGTACGCTTTAAAGCGTGCTGGTGTATCGTCGCTAAACCAACCTTCTACTTCACCATCGATTGAAATACCGTTGTCATCCCAAAAAGCCACTAACTTGCCAAGGCCTAATGTGCCAGCAAGTGAACATGCTTCATGAGAAATACCTTCCATTAAACAACCGTCACCCATAAATGCATACGTGTAGTGATCAACAATGTCGTGGCCTTCACGGTTAAATTGTGCAGCAAGCGCTTTTTCAGCAATCGCCATACCTACCGCGTTTGTGATGCCCTGACCTAGCGGGCCCGTAGTAGTTTCAATTCCCGGTGCATAACCGTACTCAGGGTGGCCTGGCGTTTTAGAATGCATTTGACGGAAGTTTTTAATTTCATCAAGTGGTAAGTCGTAACCAGTTAGGTGCAATAGAGAATAGATAAGCATTGAACCGTGGCCATTTGAAAGAATAAATCTGTCACGGTCAGCCCACTCTGGATTAGTTGGATTATGCTTTAGATAATCGCGCCATAATACTTCTGCGATATCGGCCATGCCCATAGGGGCTCCAGGGTGGCCAGATTTGGCCTTTTGTACTGCGTCCATTGACAAGACGCGAATAGCATTTGCAAGTTCTTTGCGAGATGGCATGAATTCTCCTACCTTTATGTGTATTTGCGCGGGTACTTATGTGTTCGTTAATACCCTTAAGTAACTTAAGAGCTGTTATAGCAACCATTCTTACTTAATGTGGGTGCAGTGTGCAATTAAAAACCCCATAAAAATGGGCTATTATGAATATTTTTTAAGACCAAAAAGTTATTACTCATTTTATTTAGACGTCTAGGCGTAAAAACACTATGCAAGGTGTTTTGTTTTAGATAAAATACGCCCCTTAATTTTTTAGCGCTAATACCGACGTTTGTGAAGCGCAATATTTGTGAGCAGAAATACAATGGCAAAACATTTATTTACTTCTGAATCTGTTTCTGAAGGTCATCCGGATAAAATCGCCGATCAAATCTCTGATGCGGTACTTGATGCTATCCTAGAGCAAGACTCTCATGCCCGTGTTGCGTGCGAAACTTACGTAAAAACCGGTATGGTTATGGTTGGTGGTGAAATTACCACTAGCGCATGGGTTGATATTGAAGAAATTACACGTAAAACAGTACGTGAAATTGGCTACACGCATTCAGACATGGGTTTCGATGCAGACTCGTGTGCAATTTTAAACACAATTGGTAAGCAGTCTCCTGATATTAACCAAGGTGTTGACCGTACTAGCCCAGAAGAACAAGGTGCTGGCGACCAAGGCTTAATGTTTGGTTATGCATGTAACGAAACAGAAGTACTAATGCCTGCGCCAATTACTTACTCACACCGTTTAGTACAGCGCCAAGCGCAAGTACGTAAAAGCGGCGAGCTTAACTGGTTACGCCCAGATGCAAAATCTCAAGTAACTTTTGCATACGAAAACGGCAAGCCAGTAGGTATTGATGCAGTTGTACTTTCTACTCAGCACGCTGAAGAAATTTCGCAAAATGACTTAGTAGAAGCCGTGATGGAAACCATCATTAAGCCGGTACTTCCTGCAGAGCTTATTACTAGCGCGACTAAATTTTTCATTAACCCAACGGGTCGTTTTGTAATTGGCGGACCTATGGGCGATTGTGGTTTAACGGGCCGTAAAATCATCGTAGATACATACGGTGGTATGGCACGTCACGGTGGTGGTGCTTTCTCAGGCAAAGATCCATCAAAAGTTGACCGCTCAGCTGCATACGCTGCACGTTACGTAGCTAAAAACGTAGTGGCTGCAGGCCTTGCTGATAAGTGTGAGCTACAAGTATCTTACGCAATTGGTGTAGCAGAGCCTACCTCTATCAGCGTTGAAACCTTTGGAACAAGCAAGCTTGAAGAAGGTCGTTTAATTGAGCTTATTCGTGAGCACTTTGACCTACGCCCTTACGGCTTAATTCAAATGCTTGATTTAGAGCGCCCAATTTACCAACCAACAGCGGCATACGGTCACTTTGGTCGTGACGAATTCCCATGGGAACGTACAGATAAAGCAGACGCACTCCGCGCAGCTGCTGGCCTTTAAGCCAAAATGCATTAAATAATAAACGGCCCTTTTAAGGGCCGTTTTTATATCTAAAGTAAAGGCTAATTATACTATTTATATCAATTGCATTAATTTAGTTGTTTATCGTAGCACCCAGTAAATAGTGCAATAACAAAGGAATTTACGGCGTACAGTTATTTTATATAAATAATTTTAACGCAATCAGTGCGCTCTTTAATACGCTAAACTAATCGTGTTTTGAATTAAATTGGTATTAGCTAGCCCTCGAATTTCGTACGGTTTTAGGTATATACTCTTTGCATAATAAAAGCTTAAGGGATAAGTAAATGGCCAATAATTTTCGTGTTATGTTTGTAGGACTCGCCGAGGGCACTGAGGCTAAAACGGCCTGCGTAAATTTAGCAAGTAAGCTAAAAACGTCTGAAGATAAAGTAACTCAGTTTTTTAATGGCAAAGCACTCTTTGCACCTAGCAATAAAGACAAAGCCTTAAAGCAGGCCAAATTACTGGCAAGCCTAGGCATTAAAAGTAAGTTACAAGCCACAGGTGAGCTACCCACTCAAAGCCCTAGCGCAGCTAGTCAGCGCGATGAACGGATTTTTGATGCCCTTGATTACATAACGAGCAGCCTGATCCGCCTAGAAGAAAAACTAGAAGAGCTAGAACAAAGGCTTCCAACCAATGAGCTAAAAAGCCCTACAGACGAAAGCGATGACTGGCAAGAAGGTGATCTTATGCTTGACGAGCAGCTCGATGAACCTGTTAAAACGCGTAGCAATATTTTGTTATATTCACTGATTGCCACCGCCGTTTTACTACTTATTGTGCTTGCTGTTTACTTAGCTTTTCCTGATTTAGTGTCTATTTAATCAAAGGTGCGTAATTACAATGAGCAATAAACGTACACACATACGCCAATCTATTCGCCAATTACGCAATAATCTATCAAAAAAACAGCAAGAAAAAGCCGCGGCACAGTTAAAGTTGAATTTTACTCAACAGCTAAATAGCGATAAAACAGCCTCAAAAAAACATATAGCCATTTACTTTAGTAACGATGGAGAATTAGATACATCATTGTTAATTAATGAGTTATGGCAACAAGGCCATACCCTTTACTTACCCGTTATACACCCATTTAACGGGGCTACTTTGCTGTTTCAACGCTATGAAAAAAACTCACCCATGAGGGCAAATCGCTATGGTATCTTGGAGCCTAAGCTGAACTGCTCTCAAATATGCCCATTAACTGATTTAGATTACTTACTGATGCCACTTGTAGCATTTGATAATCAAGGTAACAGATTAGGAATGGGGGGTGGATTTTACGATAAAACACTGGCGCAATTACACGCTTACAATTGGCAAAAACCGCAACTTATAGGCTTAGCACATAGCTGCCAAAAAGTAGATGCACTGCCAATTGAATCGTGGGATGTTCCACTTAAAACCATTATTACTCCCGATAAAATTTATCACTGGTAATAAACACCCACTACACATTTGAAATATGAGCATAACAATGACGCAAGACGAATTAAAAAAAGCAGCTGCGTGGGCTGCACTCGAGTTTGTAAAAGAAAACACCATTGTTGGTGTAGGGACAGGCTCTACCGTAAATCATTTTATTGATGCCCTAGGCACAGTAAAAGACACCATAACGGGTGCGGTATCTAGCTCTGAGGCTTCAACAGCGCGTTTACACGCGTTAGGTATTGAAGTGTTTGAGCTAAACGATGTAGATGCTCTTGATGTATACGTAGACGGCGCAGATGAAATTAATGCCCAAAACGAAATGATCAAAGGCGGCGGCGCAGCACTTACCCGCGAAAAAATAGTTGCAGCCGTTGCAAAACAATTTGTTTGTATTGTTGATGACACAAAATTAGTAGATACATTGGGCGATTTTCCGCTTCCGGTAGAAGTTATACCAATGGCACGCAGCTACGTAGCGCGTGAATTATTAAAACTTGGTGGCGACCCTGTGTACCGCCAAGGCGTAGTAACCGATAACGGTAACGTTATTTTAGATGTACACAATTTAAGTATTAGTAATGCCAAACAACTTGAAACACAAATTAATTCAATTGTTGGCGTAGTTACCAACGGCCTATTTGCGATGCGCGGCGCTGATAAAGTGATTATCGGCACTAAAAATGGGCCACAAATTAAATAGGATGAGGTTATGAGTAAGGTATCGTTAGCAAAAGACAAAATTAAAATTCTCTTGCTTGAAGGTGTTCACCAAAGCGCAGTAGAAACGCTTAAACGTAATGGTTACAGCAACATCGACTACGTAAAAACATCGCTACCTGAGGACGAACTTAAAGAGCGTATTAAAGATGTGCACTTTGTAGGGCTTCGTTCTCGTACTCATATTAACCAAGCAGTTTTAGACTCAGCTGAAAAGCTAGTAGCCATTGGTTGTTTTTGTATTGGTACTAACCAAGTTGACTTAAACTCAGCTCGCGAGCGCGGTATTGCAGTATTTAATGCACCGTTTTCAAACACTCGTTCAGTAGCTGAGCTTGTACTTGGCGAAATACTATTACTATTACGTGGTATTCCAGAGCGTAATGCAGCAGCGCACCGTGGCGGCTGGTTAAAAACAGCAACCGGCTCGTTTGAAGCGCGCGGTAAAACGCTCGGGATTATTGGTTACGGCCACATAGGTACACAGCTTGGTATTATGGCTGAAAACATAGGTATGAACGTAGAGTATTACGACATTGAAGATAAGCTCTCTTTAGGTAATGCAACACAAATTCATAACCTAACACAGCTTTTACAGCGCGCTGATATTATTAGTTTACACGTACCAGAAACACCGCAAACTAAAAACCTAATTGGCACAGCAGAACTTGCCGTAATGAAACAAGGATCAATACTAATTAACGCTTCACGCGGTACTGTAGTGGATATTGATGCACTTGCTGAAGCACTTAGCGAGAAAAAGCTAAGCGGCGCAGCTATTGATGTATTCCCTGTTGAGCCAAAATCTAACGAAGAAGAATTTGTATCGCCACTGCGTGAATTCGACAACGTTATTTTAACGCCGCACATTGGTGGTTCAACCCAAGAAGCACAAGAAAACATTGGTATTGAAGTAGCCGGTAAATTAGCTAAATACTCAGATAATGGTTCAACTATTACAGCTGTTAACTTCCCTGAGGTTTCGCTACCAGAGCTTGCTAACCGTAGCCGCTTATTGCACGTACACCACAACCGCCCTGGCGTACTTACACAAATTAACCAAGCGTTTGCCCAGCACGGTATTAACATTGCCGCTCAGTACTTACAAACTGATGAATCAATTGGTTATGTAGTTATTGACGTAGATACCGATCAGTCAGAAGTTGCACTTAAAGAGCTAAGCGCAGTAGAAGGTACAATTAGAGCGCGTATTCTTCACTAAAAGATGAAGTGTAAAAAATAATTAAATAAACACCGTGTTTAAAATAAATACGGTGTTTTTTATTTTAAAGCTAACTTAACTTTAGGCTCTCATTTCAACGCATTTACCTAGGTGCCCATTATAAACCTTGAGTAGCGCCTTGCTTAAACAGTTTCAAGTTTTCATAACCACTTATACTTTCACAGCTGATGCTATCCTCGCATTTACCTCCTTTAATACGACTCGATACGGCGGTTCGCATACTAGGCATATTTTTTATATTAGTGATAAAATTACCCATTGTTTGCTTTTCTCTAACAACGGTTATACGCTCAATATCTTTATTTTCAGGCTCTCTTGGTAAATCAATGCCTAAAGCGGCAAGCTTTAGTTTTGCCCTTGGGTCTTTTATAGCCGCCTTTTTATAATGCTTAATTGCTTTTTCTTTATTGGATTGACCTAAAATTGCTGATTCATACACTTTAGCTAGTAAAAAATTTGCCCTCACATAGCCCTTATTTGCTGCCAGTTCTAGCTTTTTTTTTGCTTCTAAAGCATCATCTTTTGTCGGGTTATTAGTTAGCATATATGCTGCAATATAATAATTTGCTTTTGGTAACTTTTTAGCGGCATGTCGTAAGTTTGTAAAGCCAAGGCTTTTATTAACTTCACCACCTTGGCCTTCAATCATCATTATGCCAAGTTTAAACTGGCTATTAGGCAGCCCCCAACGAGCGGCTTCATAAAAGTACCTTCTTGCTTTTTTTAAATCTTGCTCTACACCATAACCATTATAATAAAAAGTGCCCAACATCTCTTGAGCAAGTGGGATCTGTTGACGTGAGTATCGCTTTAGTTTCTTAAACTCTTCCTTACATTTTTCTGAAGAGCATGACTCCACCTTGATATTGTGCTCAAAATTAGTTTTTGCTGATAAGGCAGGCGAAAGCGATAAGATTATTACTTGGGTAAGAATTAAAAATAAGCGCATAATTAGGTCCATTTCCGTATGTATAACTAATACACTAGCCAAACAGAGACTAAAAAACAAGCAGTTCAACCAATGAAAAAGCATTTAAAAACAGATTATTATATTGCATAAAAAAGCGTGAGATATACCCACGCTCTAACAACTTCATTGTTTGCAGCCAACCATATAGGCAACTACAAAGCTAAAATGACTTTACTCGCCTTTAACTTCTAAATTAACAAATTTAACTAGCTCTTCTGGCTGGCCAGCTAACATCATTATTTGCTGGTTTACTTCCATCATGGTTTTACCTTCAGGCAATTTTGCCGATATGCTTAATGAGTTTAAACCTTTGGCAAAATCAGTCAGCGCCTGTGCTATTTCTTCAGTTACGGGAGCTTGCTGTAACTGTTGCTGTAGCGTCATTTGCATTTGCTCAAGCGTCATACCTTGTTTTTCAAGCTCGCTCACAAATAGCTCTTTTAATTTGCCTTGGTTATTAAGTACTAAATTAATATTTCGTGGCTCAAGCTTACTCATAGCTTGCATAACTAAGGTTTGCTGTTGTAACTCTTGCTCGTACGTAAGCGGCGTGTCACCTGCTTCTTGCTGTGCTTTGCTTATCGCAAGGGATGCGTCCATTAATGCTTTAGAGTTAGCAAGTCCTACATCCATATTAAAACTAGCAATATCTTTTGCATCTAGTTTTAAAACTACGTCACTGTCGCCAGATTGTTCATCGTAATCGAGCGATGAGCTTAAGTCGTAACTTGCAGAGGCAAGCATTTCGTTTGTATCTGCAGGTAGTTTTGCTACAAAGTCTTTATCGAACTGAAAGCTTTTTACTATAAACGATGTATGTGGCGATATTTTATCGGTTTCGTAACCGGTTACTTCAATACTTTGAATATGCGCTACGTTATCACCTTCAGGGCTAATTACTTCCATGCTAGTAATTTCAACACTTTTAGAAATAACACTTGCCGATAAACCCGCGTATTTAAATGTTGCACCGGTTTGATCGCTCACTAAAGCAAGCTGCTTGTCTACTTCGGTACGTACTTCTTGAGTTGCTACATAGTTTGCGTAGCTAACACCGCCTACGCCGGCTGCAACGATGGCTATGGCTATTACGAGTTTTTTCATGCTATTTCCTTATTCTGTTCTGTATATAAATTGTGTTTGCTCAAGAGTAACATTGCACAGCAGCCGCTGTAAGCGTTAATTAATTAAACTCAGTAACTCGTGCACGGTTTTTACTGGCGTAATTTTAGCCCCTAATCCTTCCATCGATTTATGGTAATTACGAAACGGGATAAATATTTCAGTAAACCCATGCTGAGCCGCTTCTTTAACCCGTGGTACACCGCTGTCGATTGGGCGCACATCGCCGTTTAAACTAAGCTCTCCCATAATGCAGGTTGTACGCGGTACAACAAACTCGTTTAAGCTGCTTAAAAGCGCGGTTACTAACGCTAAATCAATACAGGTTTCGGTTTCATCGATTCGTAAGCCGCCCACAATATTAAAAAACGTATCGTGAAATATTTTAGTTTTGGTGTGTTTGCGTAAAATACCAGTGAGCATTTTTATTCGGTTCATGTTTAAACCCACGCACACACGCTGCGGAAATTCGGCTTCGGTTTCGGTGGTTAAACATTGAATTTCGAGCAATAAGTTACGGTTACCTTTTCGGATACATGTAATAGTAGAGCCTGGTGATTCAGTACTTGATCCCGATAAAAAAATCTCGCTGGGGTTATCAACACTTAGCATGCCGCGTTCGCACATTTTAAAAATGCCTACGGTATCAATATCACCAAAACGGTTTTTGTTAGCTCTAAGCGTACGTACCTGTCCATCATTCGTGTCAATATGCAATAAGGCATCCACTATATGCACTAATGTTTGCGGCCCTGCAATTTCGTTGTTTTTATTTACATGGGCAATAATAAACATAGTGACATCGTTTTGCTTACAATACTGAGTGAGCGCTTGCGCGGCACTTTTTACTTGCGAAGGCGAACCAGGGCTGCCATTTGCAGTGTCGGTTACAACCGCCTGAATAGAGTCGATAACAGCAAACTTAATTTTATTTTTATCAAGCTCTTCAATAATGGTTTCTACGCTAGTTTCAGAAAGTAAATAAAGCTCATCGGCGTTATAGTTAAGCTTTAAGCGGTTTACACGGTTTTTAAACTGCGACAACGACTCCTCAGCAGTACAGTAAAGTGATGGCATACGCTGCGACATTCTGGCTACTAAATCAGATAACAGCGTTGTTTTACCTGCCCCTGGGTCGCCCGATATAATATTAACCGAGCCCGTGGTTACGCCGCCGCTTAACACACGGTCAAGCTCGCCTATTTCTGTTAGCTGCTTTTCGGCCTCGGTGGTGGCTACATCATCAATTTTTTTAGAGCCACCACCAATACCACCTGCATAACCACCAACGGTTGCTCGCGCAGCGGCTTTTTTACTTTGCCCTGCAGAGGGTTTAAATTCTGCCAACGTGTTCCACGCACCACAGCGACACTGACCTTGCCAACGTTGGTAGTTCATACCACACTCTGTACAAACAAATTCTACTTTTGCCGCCTTAGCCATTTATAACCTTACCTACTATTCTTTAATTTAAAATGCATACATTTAGTTGTTTATTTTATCATGGGGAGAACGACATAGCAGCGCTACATTGCTAAAGCCAATCAAGGATCTATATTAGAAACAAACACATGTAATTTTCTCTTTTACTTTAAGTTAGGGCATACTTATTGCTTTTAAATACTTTAAAGTAACTTGCCAACAAATTGGCATTTAACACATAATAACAAGAGTTAAACTGTACTTACACGAAAAATCGTACCTATATTAATAACATAGCACGATGTTACGTTTATTGAATTTTTCAAATAAATGGACTTTACAGTATACCTACTTTTCAATTAGACGGTGACGATTTATAAATGGCTGAAGACATACTGCTCAAACACGAAGACCTCGTAAATGAGCTAAAAACCTATTTAGGTAACGCAAAGTTCGACCTAATTTTCAAATCTAAAACGGCAGGTTTAACAAAGCCTGAGCAGTTTTTAATGAAAATGGAAATGTCGCGCCTATCTCAGCCAGTTGCCCGTTTTGTTGACCTGCGAGGCTTAGTAACAGGCCAAGTTCGCCCGTATGAGCACAATGGTAAACAACACTTTATGGATGACACCGCCATAGAAGTATTTGAGGCAGCCTTAAAACAACACGGCGGTTATACTTTAGCGGTATACGAAGCGGTAATGAATACCGAAAACAACCATCGCGTATTACAAAAACAAGCACAAGAGCAAAGTGATACACAAGTTGAAAACGACACTCTGACTACCAGCGTAATAAAATTTGCCTCTTATGAAAGCCGCTCTGAGGAGCGAATGAACTACTCGATTAAAGTTAAAATTGAGTACAACGATAAGAAAAACATTGCCGCGAGTACCTCAGATATTTCTTTGAGTGGTTGTAAAATTAAGTTTCCTACCCGCCAAATTATAAAAAAAGGGCAGCTAATTGCCATGCGGCTAGTAGGGCTTGAGCAAGATTTTGAGCTAGGCCTTAAAAATGGCATTCAATATGAAGTAGTTGCAGTTGAAAGTATATCTCGTGAATATAACCACATTCGTTTAAAGCGTACTTTTATAGAAAAAAATGAAGCATTCGATAATTTTTTAGATAGCTTTATAAACGGTAATAAACGCCGCTATAAAGTGAACCTAGATAACACCCTAGATGCTGTTGTTTCAAAGGGTTATGAGCAATATTATATTCCGCGCGTTACCTCTTTATACTTATTTTTAAGTAAAAAAGGCGAACAAATTGTTCCTAGTTTAAGCCTAACCACTGAAAATAATATTTTTATTCAGCGCTATTTTACTGATGAACGAAAAGTGCCCTGCTTATATAGCATTTTAAATAATCAACGTATTAGCCAAATGCTTACCCAAGTAAACGCAGTAAAAGAAGATTACTTATATACGTTTACTCATGTTTCTGCAGGAAAAATTTATTACTACTCAGCCACGCGTACAGAGCTTAATAACAACCCTAAATTAAGAAACCTGTTTTTAGGGTTTGGTAGCCAAAAAGACAGCTGGCAATGCTTTAAGTTACAAGTTATGCCAAGCCACCCTGATGATTCGTTTATTCCATTATCGTTGCCTAACTCGGCGGGTAAAAACATAGAAAAGCTAAATAAGCCACCTTCTCCAAGAGTGGCAGGCCTTATAAAAGATGTAAAATACATTGCGGTTTTAACCGCCATTGGCAACAGTGAAGAACAAGCGCATTATAAGAAGCAGCCCTACGATAAGGCGTTAGTTAACCAGCTTAAACATTTTGGCCACGCTAAGCATAATAAGCCTCCTTATTTAGATATTGTGCCACTAGAGTATGTAAACTTACGCTCTCACAAACGTTACTTGTATAAAACACCTGCCGAGCTTACGTTTGAGGATAAGCAGTATCAGGCTCATACTCGGGATTTTTCGGTTATGGGTTTGCAATTAGAGTCAGCCTCGCCGGTTAGCTTTAAAAAAGGTGATATTGTTTTACTGTCTTTCCCCGATTTACAAAAAATAACTAAAAAGCATAATTTAAGTGAGCTTAAATACGAAGTAATGGCAATTAGTAAGTCGTTAACGACCATTAATTTAAAAGCCAACAGAGTTGCTGACATACCACATGCAGGGGTTAACTTTTTTACCCAATTAATTCAAAGTAATAAAGATAAATTAAAAGTGTCTGAAGAAGCGCCTAAAATAGAAGGCCTTTCTACCGCACTGAGGAATATGGTGACCAAAAGTGTGTGCCAATTCCCGCTTTATTTACATAAAGAAGCAAGCCACTTTATTCCAGGTGCCATAGGTTTTGGTTTATATGCCAGCCCAATTCACGTGATTTTACAAAATTTTGGCTTATTAAATAATAAAACTGACCTAAGCCATATTTTAACGCAGCAACAAATTATTGATGTGATCACCCCAAGCATTAAAGATCGTAGCCGACAAGACCCGCCTTTGCCGTTTACACTCGCAATTAATTTTGACCCTAAACAAGATAACATTGAAAAGGCTGTGACGAGCCAATGCGTACTAGGCGAAAACTATTCAAGCTTTAGTGAGCAAATTAGCGCAGGCGTTAAATCTGAGCTGGTATTTGTTATGCGCTTGTACTTATCGCGAACGGGTCGCCCAGATACAGACTACCTATCAAACGAACTTAAATATGTAAGCCAATATGCAATGCACAAAGCAAAAGACATAGAAGAAGCGCTGTGGGCAGTATCTGGGGTGGGTGATATTGTAGATATAACCGACGAAGCGCTTAGCCATTTAGAGTTAGATCAAAAGCAGGTCGCTCAAATGGGCCGCAGAAAGCTGTTATGGTTAAACCGCTTGCGCTAAGCGGCTTAATACCAATCGACTTAAAAGTTTATAGCGTGCTAAATAAAGCGTTAATAGCGTTATAAATTTCTCATGTAGAACAACTACATGTCGAAATTTATGCCTTGTTATCACGCTATTTATCTGTCGCTATAAATATCTAAATAACTTAACCCGATTGGTATAACTTATTTTGGTGGATATTCTCAGGTTACTTCTTTAAGGGAATAGCCAACATATACAACAATTGCAGTAACGAGCCCTGACATATAGCCGCTTGAGCTTGCTCCACCACTTTTGGTTTACCATGTACGGCAACACCTAACCCTGCTTTTTCCATCATTAGCAAATCGTTTGCACCATCGCCAATGGCTACCGTTTGCGTATTTGCTAAGCCCAGCTTTTGCTGCAGTGTTTCTAAAACAACCGCTTTTTGCTGTGCATCAACAATGGCACCAGAGACTTTTCCTGTGAGTTTATCGTTTGCAAATTCAAGCACATTAGCGTGTACTTCATCTAAATTAATCAGCTGCTGCACACGCTCGGCAAAGGGTACAAACCCGCCTGATGCTATAGCAAGATACCAATTATGCTGCTTTAAAATTTGGCATAACGCTTTAATACCTGGCATTAATGGTAAGGTGTTTTTTAAGTCTTCAATTAAGCTTTGCTCTATGCCGGCTAACTTTGCTACACGCTGATTTAAACTTTCGCTAAAATCTAGTTTGCCCGCCATTGCAAGCGCGGTCACCGAAGCCACATCGTCATATACATCTGCTAAACGTGCAATTTCATCAATACACTCTATGGTGATGGCGGTAGAGTCCATATCCATAACCAGCAGCCCTGGCTCATATAGGTTGGGTGGCGTTGTAACTTGCACTAGCTGAAAATCAAGCGTGTTTGCAAACTCTCTTAGCGCAAGCGGGTTAATTTTTTGCTCTGCCTCTGGGCTATAAAAACACAGAGCTGGGGCTAACCCTAAGTCGGGCTGATATTGACATACAGCGGTTACTTTAAGCGCGTGCGTTTTTAGAAAGTCGATAATACTCGTTACATGCTTTAGTTCAAAATCGCCCGCAAACGCAATACTAAATAACCCAACGGTTTTATCTGGTATTGTTTGAGCAGGAGTAAAACTCCCTTCTTTGTAATCAAACCATGTGTTTAGCGTTAAAGAATGTAATGCTTGCTCAGCAGCTGGCTGTGCCATGTTCATTTGCGACATGGGTTCTCCGTGTTTGTTATTTATTTTTCTAATTTGGCGTATCAATTAGGGTATTCATAACGCTAAATTCGCCATCAGGGTAGATTTAAGGTTATAGTTAGCGTAGTTGTAACATCAAATCAAAATGCTGTCAGTAGCATATACGGTGACTATGAAAAATAACCATATAAAAAGCCCTTTGTCTGCATCACAAAGAAAGCGAATCATTCGCTTATTATTGGCTGCGGGCTGTTTTGTATTACTGAGTTTTGTAGGTGTTAACAGTAGCTTTGAAAGCCACCAACTACTTTATAATAGTGCCGATAATACTGCCAAAAGCTTAACCTCATTTATGGCACTTAATGCTAAAGAGCCATTGCTTGCTAAAAATAAGCCACAGCTTAGAGCTTTGTGTAATGATATAAGCAAAGACGAGTTTGTACTTTCAGCCACAATTTACGATCAGCAAGGCGTACTTATAGCCAGCAGCGATCACTGGCAATCGCACCACATATTTGGCCAATTGCCAGAGTCTACCCCAGGGATTAGTAAACTAAAAACCCCATTTGTTGAGCCTGTTGTAAGCGACATAGATAAGCCTTTAGGCTTTGTATCTATTACTTATTTAACCCGCGCGGCAATATCTGACAGCCACAATCATTTTCATGATTTAGGCAGGCAAGTTTTATTAATGCTAGTAATAGCCTGTATTTTTACATGGCAGCTAGGGCGAGGCCTAAAACGTTGGCAAGTAAATCGCTATATGCAAAAAACCTCAGAGCAAGAATCGTAAAGCTGCTGAGCAAGTTCGGCTTTATTACTATTTGGCTTTAAGCTGCATAAAACTTCAAATACAGTAGGAATATGCGCAGGGGTGTTAATTTCTCCCTGATGGCCACTTAATGGCATTGAGGGTGCGTCCGTCTCAAGCACTAAATGCTGCGGTTCTATTTGAGCAATTACATCACGGGTTTTAGCTGCTCGTTCATAAGTAATAACGCCACCTACACCTAATTTAAAGCCCTGTTTAATATAATACTGAGCTTGTTGCATGGAGCCTGAGTATGCATGTATCACGCCGCCATATTTTGGCTTGCAGCGCTTAAACGCATGCGCAATTAAATCATGGCTTTGCCTGTGATGCACAATAAGCGGCAGCTGGAGCTCGTTAGCAAGGGTGATGTGTTGCTCAAATAGGCTGGTTTGTTTTTCAAGGTCATCAATACTTCTATCAAGCCCGCACTCCCCTATTGCCACCAGCTGTTTTTTATTGGTTTTTGCAAAATCGAATAACTGCGCTAAGTGAGCATCTTTATGCTCATCTAAAAAGTAAGGGTGAAGCCCTGCGGCAATATGTACTTGTGGGTATTTAGCTTTAAATTCAATTAGCTGCTGAGATTGCGCCAAGCTAATACCTGGCACAACAAAGCGCTCAACGCCTTTAGCCATACACTCTTTTATGAGTGCTTCGCGGTTTGCGTCAAACTCAGTAAAATCGAGGTGGCAGTGGGAATCTATAAACTTCACAGCGTAAACCAGTTAAGGGTTTAAACGTGTGATTTGCCAGCTATTATCGGTTTGGCGCTGATAGATAAAGCGGTCGTGTAAACGGTGTGCGCCGCCTTGCCAAAACTCTATTTTAGTAGGCACTACGCAGTAACCGCCCCAAAAATCAGGCAATGGAATTTCACCATTAGCAAATTTACTCTTCATATTGGCAAAGGTTTCCATAAGCACTTTACGCGATGAGACTGGCCTGCTTTGCGCTGAGGCCCATGCTGCTAATTGGCTTTCTTTAGGGCGCGATAAAAAATATTTAGCGACTGCAGCCGTCGGTAATGGTTTTGCCTCACCGTATACAATCACTTGGCGCTCCATATGGTGCCACGGAAAATGCAGCGATATTTTGTTATTGCCTTTTAGCTCTTGCGCTTTACGTGAGCCGGTATTAGTAAAAAATACAAACCCGTTATCATCTAAATGTTTTAGCAATACAATACGCTGTGAAGGTTGGCCGGTTTCATCAACCGTTGCCACAACCATGGCCGTTGGGTCTGGAATATTACTGCCCACAGCATGCTCAAGCCACGTTTCAAATTGTTTGAATGGATCATCTTGCAAGTTATCTTCGCTTAGCGCGTCTTGCAGGTATTCACGGCGGATGTCTTCGAGTTTCATAAACAAATCCTTCTCTGTTTATTAAAGCGTATGTGGGTAAGTAAGGTCAGGCTGTTAATCGTTATAAGAGCAAAAATAAAAATGTTTTGTTTATTGTTAGTTTAATGTTGGGTTTCGTTTCACTCAACCCAACCTACGGTGCTATCAGCTATCAGCTATCAGCTATCAGCTATCAGCTATCAGCTATCAGCTATCAGCTATCAGCTATCAGCTATCAGCTATCAGCTATCAGCTATC